>Ga0310696_10003479_pt1 | contig 19642 bp, 20 predicted proteins | sample AusTroGonzalo_MG_4_FD_203885 | JGI IMG/M metagenome (GOLD analysis project Ga0310696, IMG submission 203885) | Bovine rumen microbial communities from tropical cattle in Woodstock, Queensland, Australia - Gonzalo_02 (v2) (version 2) | ecosystem: Host-associated > Mammals > Digestive system >... | reverse complement strand
AGGTGTTCAGGTTTTCAAACTGTACGAGCTTTTCAATCAGCTTGATGACAGTGTGATGGAGTACAATGGCTGGGTAACTCCTTCGTGGATGGTGGGTTATAAAAACTTCTTCGGTCTTCTCAACCTGGAAGGCGGAGTTACACTGCTTCCTGATGATCTTCTTGTCTTCGGCGACACAAGCATCCAGATTGATCTGTTCGGAGGAGTAAATTTGGTTGTGGGCGGAGATGACCTCGAAATCTATGTTTACAGGTACCTCGATAGGCTTTGGGACGGTAAGGACATTCCTAAATATACGGAATTCTGGCCCCGCGTTTTCCCGTACTTCGGTATAGGCGTCAAGTTCGGCTTCGACCTCTGAAACTAGCATAATAATCCTCTTCATAGAATCCTCGTAATGCTGTAGAATTAGGCAGTTGCTTTATTACACGGAGGTTTTCTCATGGAAAACAGTATCCGATATCTTCTGGATCTTGCCATAATCCTTTTTGCCGCAAAGCTTTTCGGCATAGCGGGAAGGAAAGTTGGCATTCCTGAAGTAGTGGGGGAGATTCTTGCCGGATTGGTGGTAGGCGGTACTGTTCTGGGTTTTGTCCAGGAATCCGATTTCCTTTCAAAGATGGCTGAAATCGGCGTAATCATGCTGATGTTCGAAGCGGGGCTGGGAACCAACCTCAAGGAATTGAAGAAGTCAGGGTTTAAGGCAACCCTGATTGCATGCTTCGGTGTCCTTGTCCCGATGGTTCTGGGAGTCGTGATTTTCATGAGTTTCTATGGCTTTGACGCATTCGGGTCAGAGCGTTTCAACAAGGGTCTTTTCATCGGAACCATTATGGCTGCCACTTCAGTAAGTATCACAGTTGCGGCGCTTAAAGAACTGGGGAAGTTGAGTGACAGTGTCGGAACAACAATCGTCAGTGCCGCAATCATAGATGATGTCATAGGCATTATAGTCCTGACTCTCGTAATAGGTCTGAGCGGTGAAAGCCAAGATGTCAGCGTAGGAAGCATTCTTCTGAAGGTTGTCATATTCTTTGCAATAGCAATCGGAACCGGGTTCTTTGTGTTCAGGGGTATGAGCTGGCTGGACCATAAGTTTACTCACCAGAGAAGAATCCCAATCATCAGCCTGTGTTATTGTTTCGCTCTGGCCTATGTTGCGGAAACATATTTCAATATCGCCGATATCACAGGTGCCTATGTTGCCGGCGTAGTCCTTTGCAACCTCGCCGACCGTGATTACATTGAGCGACGTGTTGATATAAGTTCTTACATGATCTTTGCTCCTGTATTCTTTGCAGGAATCGGGCTTAAGACATCATTCGGAGCCATGGATATGAGACTGATCCTGTTCTCTGTCTGCTTCGTCATCATTGCACTTGTCGGAAAAATCATAGGATGCGGAGGCTGTGCCAGAGCCCTGGGATTTGACGGAAAGGATTCCATGAGAATCGGAGTAGGTATGATGACACGAGGAGAAGTTGCCCTGATCACTGCACAGAAGGGCCTTGCAATCGGCCTTATCTCCGCCGATTTCTTCACACCGGTGATTATACTGATTCTAGTAAGTTCCGTGATAACACCGATTCTTCTTAAGAAGCTTTATGCTGATAAATGAGGACTGAGAATATGAATAAAAACAGACTTGTAGTATTTGTTCTGACCCTGATGATCGCACTGTGCCTGTGCGCATGTGTGTCCACATCCCAGAAGTTTTCGTATGTTCATGATCCGCGCTTGAATGCGGAGGCCATGAATGATATCATCGAGAATCCAGATGCTGTCTACGGTTTTTCTCCGGATCCTCAGTCCAAGCGCCTGGGCACCTATGCCAAATATGACTGGACCGATCCTACCTTCGTCGCAGATGCAAAAAAGCAGCGCATAGAGTACCATGAGTCACTAAAGACGATGTACGACATGCTCAACAAGATGACAGCCGAAGGTGCATCCGTGGAGCAGATCGCAAGAACGGTTTCGGCTGAAAGAAACCGCCTTCGCCTTGCCGCTTATGACAACGACCCTCAGGGTCTTGCCGAAGTAAAAAAGAGCAATCTTGAAACATACGGGCACGAAGACGGACCTACAGCAGACGAGATGTTTGCAAAATACGGGTCATGGGAAACTGTCATGCAGAAGGCCTTCAGCGCCAATATGGGAATGGATGCCGTCTGTGGATTGTATGACGATTATTATCAGGAGTACATAAACCTCGGTTATGTCGAAGAATGAAATGAGTGTTCAGCTGGGTTCAGTAAAAACCAATCAACTTGTGATGGACTTTTGCAAGTTCGGACGCGGGAAGGGGACTATCGTCATCATTCCGGGTCTCAGCGTTCAGAGCGTGATGCCTGCTGCCGAGGATATTGCCAAAGCCTATGACATTCTGACTGACGATTATACCCTCTATGTGTTTGACCGCAGAAAAGACCAGGTAGAAACCTATTCAATAGCTGATATGGCACGCGATACTGCATCGGCCATGAAGAGTCTGGGTCTTGAAAAAGCCAGCGTTTTCGGAGCCTCTCAGGGTGGCATGATTGCGATGAGTATGGCAATCATGTATCCGCATCTGGTTGAAAAGCTTGTTCTTGCTTCCACATCTTCATCTGTGAACAAAAAAGGATTCAGGACTGTAAACAATTGGATTGACCTTGCAAAGGCTGGTGATGCCGAGGCTCTGTATCATGCTTTCGGAAAGGCCATCTATCCCGAAACGGTCTACAATCAGTCAAAAGATCTTCTTTCACAGGCTGCCAGCACAGTCACAAAGCAGGACCTTGATCACTTTATCGTCATGGCTCAGGCCATCGACGGTTTTGACATCACAGCTGACCTTTACAAGATTACATGTCCTGTTATGATCATCGGTTCATCAGATGATGCTGTTCTGGGCAGTGAAGCATCAAAAATAATCAGAGATAATCTGAAAAACAGCTCTGATTGTGAATTGTTTATGTATGATGGATATGGTCATGCAGTCTATGATCTTGCCCCTGATTTCCATAAAAGGGTGTATAATTTTCTAAAGAAATAAATAAAGGCGGATAATAGAGTAATGGTAAGCAGAAAGAGTAAGGTCATTACTGTTCTTCTTATGGTAATAATCGGAACATGCATGCATTTTGTTATGGAACATGTTCCGTCAGGCCCCTTGGCTTCTCTTCTGGGACATATTTTCCCTGTAAACGAGACCAGCTGGGAGCATATGAAGATGATCTGGTATCCGTTTCTAACCGCCGGAATCATCCACAGCTGTAAGACAAAAGACAGAGGATACTTTGCTTCCTTCATAGTCTCAGCCATCATGTCAATGTTGATGCAGTTTGGTGCTTTTTCCGTCTATCAGTCGTTCACAGGCACAAGCGTTCTGTTTCTTGACATCATTATCTATATGGCCAGCATGGTCTTCTGCATCCTCATTGCTTTTGACTATTCACTGAAGGCCTGGGCCAAAAAGGCTTTTCCTCTGTGGATAATCTTAGCTGCAATTATAACAGCCTCAATTATTTATCTTACTTACTTCCCCGCAGACGGATATGTTTTCCTTGATAATGAAGGGTACAAGGAAATCTGATAAACATCTGTTTTTTTATTAAATGTACAATCCTCTGATGTGGTGTATAATATCTGTAATTACAAACAATAAGAGGTAACTAGATGAAGAAAACACTGACCATTCTTTTGATTCTGTGTGTTGCCGCAACACTCTTTGCCGCATCAGGTTTCTCCGTCAACGTAGGCGGTGCATTTGATCTGTTCCGTCTGAAGACAGATAAAAATGACGGAAACGACTATTATGATGTTTTTAAAGGAAACGGCTTAGGCTTTGATATCGGCGCTCAGTATGATTTCAACAGCAAGATCATGGCCTATGCTGACTTCAACATGGTTTTCCCTTCGGATTTTGAAATTGATCGAGTATGTGGGGACATTACTTCTACATATACTTTCAAGAAACAAATCGAAGAATGGGAGTTTCTTGCTAAAAACATGACCGATGGAAAAGTTCCTCATTTTTGTTTCATGATTGATGCATCAATCGGAGCTGCTTACAAGTTTGACCTTGATCCTGTGACACTTGCAGTCGGAGGCGGTGCTTACATCAATCTTCTGAGGGGTAGTATTGGTCTTACTGGCACAATCGGTGAAGAAAAAAAAGATTATAAGGAAATCTATAAATTTCTTACAGTCGGAGTATCAACCTTGATTGATGCAAAGTACATGATTAATGACAATCTTGGTGTCCGCCTGGCTGTGATGCCACAGCTTGGTATTTTCTCAAAGAGGGACATTGATTATTATGAAAAAGGGACCAGGATTGAGGAAGAGTGTTTTTCATTGTCCGGAGTCGGAATCAGCTTCACTGTTCCAGTTACAATCGGAGCATCATATTCATTCTGATTCAACTAATTGGTTGTATCAAGGCAGGGCTTTTGTCCTGCCTTATTTTTTGTTATATTTACGTTGAAATGGGGAGCATATGAGGAAATTAGTATTAGTTCTTTTATCATTTGTCTTGCTTTTTTGTGCATGCAAGCAGGATCCTGAACCTAAGGATGTAATCACTTTCACAAGCAAAATGCCCGTTGTTATGACGGGATCGTCGATAGATATTACAAATACCTATAAATCGTCATACTTCTTGAATGATTCTCGTATCTTCAACAAGGATTTGGCCCTCCTTTCATTTGGTATGGCCAGAGCTGATGTTTCCGATGCTTTCTCGAAGATGCAGTTCGACACAACTGAAATCTATCAGAACACTGATGATTATTACGACAGATGTTCATATTTCTTTGCTCACAGGAAAATAGACGATCATGACCTTGTTGCGGTTGTTATCAACTGGTCCGGTTATAATGTGGAGTGGGCTGGCAATTTCCAGGTAGGCAGTAAGGGCGGCAGTGAAAGAGCTGACCATGAAGGCTTTGAGATGGCGGCCGAATGGGTATATGGCAATCTGCTGGATTATATTGATACAAATTTCGGAGTCAGTAATCTGAAGCTTTGGATCAGTGGATATTCAAGAGCCGGAGCCATAACGGATGCTCTTGCCTTTAAGATTATCGAAGAAGGTGAAATTGATGTTTCTCAGGAGAATCTTTTTGCCTACGCATTTGAACCATCGTCCAGCATAGATAAAGGTTTTGAACAGCCGTATAGATGTATTCATAATGTCGTGAACTCTCCCGACCTTGTCGCATCAGTCCCTCCGGCATCTTGGGAGTTCGCAAGACCGGGTATTGATATCAATATCAGTGCATACCCGGAGACGCTCAATGAGTACCTTAGAGAAGTTATAGGTGAGGGGGTCAGCATGCCGAACTTCGTTCCTGATGTGGAAAAATACACCACACCTGAGCAGTTTCTCTCTTACTTTATCGACATGATGACAGAAAAAGGTAATGACTCTGTTTCAGCAGAGCTGCTTTCTGATGTGTTTGATATGGTGACAGATAATCACACCTATGAGCTTGAGGACAATCCTGCAAGCATGAAAGATCGCCAGTCTTTCTACAGCACAATTCAGGACAGGCTGATTTATCTCATGCAGCTTCTGATGAAGGATGATAGAAAAGCCTTCAATCTTGTGTTTGATAAGATTAAGGACATGTCCCCGTTTGAGCTTCTGGGTTTGTTTGCTAAAGATTCGCTTTACAACTTTGCGAAGCCGATTCTCGATGAAGGCGGAATTGAATATGTAGATTCTGAGCTTCAAGAAGGATGCTCTTTGGCGTATTCTATTGCTTCTAATACTATCGTTTTCCCCAACTTGATCGGTTTTATCACAAGCGATAAAGTCAGCAATCTCAACTACATAATCGTGAGCCATTATCCAGAAGTCATCTATGCTCTACTGAAGAACTATTGAGTAATTCATTAGTTTGTAAAGAGGGAAGAGATGCTGGAGTACTACGAGCCGCTTTTGGATTTGGAAAGACCTGATCTTCATAACACCCTGTGCGTTGTTCTGACTCTCAAGGAAGCTGTTGACGGCACAGTCCTTAGGGCTGTTGTAGAACGTCTTCGCTCCCGCTTCCCGTATTTCTATGTGAAAGCGGCCTTAAGTGGTCAGGACGTAGTTGTAAAGCCCAATCCTCTTCCGATGATAGTCCGTAGCAGCTGGGAACCGATTCTTTTGAATTCAGAAGAAAGCGGTTTTCACCTTGCTTCCTGGAAGTATGAGGGAAGTAGAGTTGCTTTTGAGGTCTCACATACACTGACAGACGGTGTGGGCATAATGCCGTACATCAAAAGCGCCATGTACCTGTACCTGTCGGAAACCACAGGCCGTTCATTTGACTATGAGGGTTTCCGCCTCCCGGGCGATGCAATCCCTGATTCTGAGACCGGAAATCCGTTCAATGACAAGGATATAGATGCCATCAACGCCCCGTTTTATGAAAAAAAGCCCATTACAGATTTCTTCAGACTTGTTGATGACAAAACGAAAATTGATAAGCGGGTCTTTTTTCTGAAGCTGTCCGAATCTCAGGTCATGAAGTATTGCAAAAGCCATGACGGAAGCCCCAATGCGCTTATCTCCGTCATGATGGCCAGGGCTGCAAGACGATATGATCCTGAAAGCACCAAGCCGATTGTCATATCCGTAGCCATAGACACTAAGGCTATGCTTGGAAACAGCGACAACTACAGGATGTTCGCTTCTGATGCCAAGCTGGACTTTCCCAAAGAAAGAAGCCTTGATGACGTCTCAAAGTCCTGCACAATAGCCCGAATTCAGCTTATGGTCCAGGCTCAGCCTGAAAACTCTCTATGGTACCTCAAGCAGAGAAGGCTTGGTAAAAAGCCGGCTCCGATGGATGTCTCTCAATCTATGGCGTTTGTGTCCTATGTGGACAGCAGAAGCTTCGGCCCGCTTCAGCCTTATATTGAGAATCTTTTCATAGTCACATCACTTCTGAAGGTTTCCGATGTGCTATGTGAGGTGACGTGCATCAATCACAGTTTCTTTATCGCCTACATGCAGCCATTTGTATCTGACAGGTACTTCAAATGCTTTTTGAGAGAACTGAAGTGGTCAGGGATAGACTATGAGGTTATTGCAAGCGAGCCACTACGCATAAGCGGGATAGAGCCTGCAAGCTGTCCTCAGAATTCCATCTGACAGAGAGCTTTGCTTTTTTTCTTGAAATTGCTGAGCATTACAAACTGAAGCACTATCGATCCGATGTCTATCACCAATGCAAGAATCAGGGCAATGTCGCTTTCAGTTTGAAGACCTGCATTGTCAACTGTCGCCGCATCGTAGACGGTATGCCACAAAATCGGAAGGATAATAGCGGCAAGAACATGCAGTGAAGATCCGCCTGTTCCCTGTTTCTTTTTAAAGCGGGCAAGACCGAAGTTAACACCCATTATCATGTCAAAAACCATGTGAAGGGCAAAACCCGGAATTCTTGCCAAAGCAAAAAAGTCATTGTCGCCACCATAGACAATTTCCTCAAGAGCAGTGAAGCCGAATCCGACACCTATGAACATCAGCGCATAGGTATAGACGTTCTTCGGTTTGACAATTGCAACGGCAAGCAAGGCCAGAAGCATCTTTAAAATCTCCTCGGGTAAGCCTGCTCCGAAAAAGGCCTTTGCCAAAGAACGAAGGAGGGGACTTTGAACACGGATAGAAACCGGACCGCCTGCTATTTTTACGATTATCACCCTGACCAAAATCATAATAATCACGGTGAGAATAGGAGATACAAAGCCAAGTGCCACAGGAACAATACTCTTTTTTCCAAGAGTAACAGGCTCCTCACGTCTGAGCATCCTGATGTAGACGAAGGTACAGAGAGCAAATGAAATCAAACAACTAATGTAGCCAATCATATGTACAGTATATCAGCTTACTGTGGTTAATGAATTAAATATGGTATAATCTGAAAAACAGAAATTGGGAGGGAAAAAAATGGCACAGAAGGGTGGCCAGAGTCTCTACAGGGAAAAGGCATTGAATAAAATCTCGACACCGGACCGGCTTTCCGAATATCTGCGTGTCACCAATCCCTCTGTTTGGATCATCCTTGCAGCTGTGCTTCTGCTTCTTATAGGGCTGTTCATATGGGCTGCGAATGCGACGATTGAAACGACAATTTCCGCACAGGTCAGCTTTGACAAGGGCATCGGTACAGTCGTGACATCCGGTTTCGGAAGCAGCAACCTCGAAGAAGGAGAAACCATCCGGATCGGAAACCGCACATTGAAAATAGATACGGTGTCTATGGATGAAATGGGACGGGTGCGGGCCCATGTCTTTTCCGACATGCCGGACGGAACCTACAATGCTACGGTGGTGCTTTCATCAGACCATCCGCTTGATTTCCTGTTTTCCAGGAGGTAGTCTCTGATGGGCATAGCCAAAGTCCCTGTCATTATGCAGCTTGAAGCCCTTGAGTGTGGGGCGGCCTCGCTTGCCATGATTATGGCGTACTACGGCAAATGGATTCCGCTCGAGCAGGTCAGATCGGACTGTGGCGTCTCCCGCGATGGCTCCAATGCAAAAAACCTTTATCTTGCGGCCGAGCACTACGGCTTTACCGTCACGGCCAGAAAGACCAGCCCGGAAGAGCTTAAGGCTGAAGGTGTCTTTCCTTGCATAATCCACTGGAACATGGACCATTTTGTGGTTCTCAAAGGCATTAAGGGAAACAATGTCTATATCAACGACCCTGCCAGAGGCTCTGTGAAGGTCACATGGAAGGAGTTTGACGAGTCATTCACCGGAATTGCCATTACTCCGGTTCCTTCAGAGTCTTTCAAACCAGAGGGCAAACCGAAAAGTATGAGACAGTTCGCCGCAAAGCGCCTTCAGGGTGCAGGTGCGGCTCTTGCCTTTGTTTGTCTCACGACAATAATCTTCTATCTTTTCGGAATCATAAACTCAACGGCTTCAAGAATCTTCATTGACCGGTTTCTTTCAGGGCAGAACGACAACTGGCTCTATCCGTTCATAGGCATTCTGAGCGCACTCGCACTTGTTCAGCTTGTTGTGGCTTGGATCAGGGCTGTTTATCTGCTGAAACTCAACGGCAAAATGACCATTGTCGGAGGGACATCCTACATGTGGAAAGTCCTGCATCTGCCAATGGAGTTCTTCTCCCAGAGACTTGCAGGTGATATTCAGATGAGAATCGGCATGAACGAGTCCATAGCCGGGACTTTGGTGGATACCATCGCTCCCGTTCTGTTGAACACCATAATGATGATTGTATATCTGGTTCTTATGCTTCGGATGAGCCTGATTCTGACAGCGGTAGGAATCCTCTCCGTTGTGATAAACCTCCTTCTTTCCCAGATAATTGCCAAAAAACGCATCAATATCACTCGAGTGAGACTTCGTGAAGAGGCCCAGTTGGAATCCGACACGGTCACCGGAATCTCAATGATTGAGACAATCAAGTCAAGTGGCGCCGAGAACGGTTTCTTCCGCAAATGGGCAGGGCATCAGGCATCATTAAACGCAATCGATACAAAGACAACAAAGACTTTCAATATCCTGGGAATTCTTCCTGAACTGTTTGAGAAGCTTGCCGGTTATACAATCCTGGTCTTGGGTGTCTATATGGTCCTTCAAGGCCAGTTCACTCTCGGCGGTGTATCCCTGTTCCAGGGCTTTGTGTCGGCGTTCTTATCTCCTGCCATGACACTTGTGAAAGCCGGTCAGACCATCCAGGAGATGAGGACCCAGGCCGAGCGCGTCGAGGATGTGATGAACTATCCTGACGACCCAAATGTTCTGGACAATGATGCGGTTTCGGGTGCTGATCTTTCCAAACTCAAGGGTAAAGTCGAGCTTAAGGATGTGACATTCGGCTATTCAAGACTGGATAAACCGGTAATAAGTTCATTCTCGCTTACGCTTGAGCCCGGAAAAAGGGTGGCCCTTGTCGGAGGTTCCGGGAGCGGCAAGTCAACAGTATCAAAGCTGATTTCCGGGATGTACAACCCGTGGAGCGGAGAGATTCTGTTTGATGGAAAGAGAAGGGATGAGTATCCGCATGATGTGATGGTCGCCTCTGTGGCCGTGATTGATCAGGATATAACATTGTTCGAGGGAACGGTCGCCGAGAATATTAAAATGTGGGACAACACCATTATGGATTTCGAGATGATCATGGCAGCCGTAGATGCCAGAATCCATGATGAGATAGGTCATCTTCCCGGAGGTTACCAGCATAGGCTCAGCTCCGGAGGAATGGAGCTTTCAGGCGGACAGAGACAGCGTCTTGAGATTGCAAGGGCGCTTGCATTGGATCCTTCGATTCTGATACTGGACGAGGCTACCAGCGCTCTGGATGCTAAGACCGAGCATGAAGTGATAAACGCAATCAGTAACCGTGGAATCAGCTGTATCTTCATAGCTCACAGGTTGTCGACTGTACGCGATTGTGATGAGATTATCGTCTTGGATCATGGAGTCATCGTGGAGAGGGGAACTCACTCCCAGCTGATGAAGAACGGCGGACTTTACCATGATCTTGTTGTGAATGAGTAGGTGTGACATGGGACTGTATGACGAACAGATAGAAGAAAGAAGAAGAGCCGACCAACAGCTTTTAGAGGACTCTTTTGTCAGGGTTTCAATGTCTCTGGGTGAAAAGGACACCATGAAGTTCCTTGAGTCACACATGATAAGCAAGAGCTCTCTGGATGACATTGTGAAGTTCTACCACATGAAGCCGGTTGAACTTCCGCAGGGAATGGAAGAAGGAGCTGAACGGCTGGATTACTGTCTCAGACCACTGGGTATCATGAGAAGGGACATAGAGCTTTCCGGAAAATGGTACAAAAACGCCTTCGGGCCGATTCTTGCCCATCTGAAAGACAGTCGTGTTGCTATTGCCCTGATTCCTTCTTCATTCAGCGGGTACAGCTTCAAGGATCCGGAGACTGGCAAGAAGAGAAGGGTGAACGTCAAAACAGCCCAGATGTTTGCTCCCGACGCCCTGTGCTTCTACAAACCGCTTCCTAACAGGAAGCTGGGAGTCAGGGACCTTCTGTCATATATGAAGGACTCAATACCTGCCCGGGATGTAGTAGCAGTTGTCTTTGCCACATTGCTTATGACGGTCATAGGCATCATGATTCCCCCTCTGATCAAGCAGATTACGGGTTTTGTGGTCGACACTGGAAGCGCTGTGGCCCTGGGCGGATTTGCGTTGAGTCTCGGGTGCATCTTTCTTTCATCGCAGCTTATAAAAAGCATAAGGGAACTTCTTTGCAAGAGGATAGACCAGAAGACATCAGTAGGTGTTCAGGCATCCATGATGATGCGTCTTCTGTCCCTTCCCGCAAGCTTCTTCAGACAGTACAGCCCAGGCGAGCTGAGGTCCAGAGTAAATTCCGTGAACCAGCTTTGTTTGCTTCTTCTGAATCTGGTTCTTGGTACAGGGCTTAGCGCCTTATCCGCTCTTCTTTACTTCACGCAGATATTCTCTTATGCCAGACCTCTGACCATCGCAACTGTGATAATAGTTATCGTGAGCCTTCTTTTCATTCTCATATCAACAAGGATGCAGACCATAAGAAACAGGCGCAGATTCGAGCTTGAAGCTAAGGAATCAGGCATGGCTTATTCTGTGATCACAGGTGTCCAGAAGGCCAAGATTACAGGATCGGAGAAGAGGCTGTTTGCCAAGTGGCTGAATCTATATGCGCAGAGCATGGAGGTCACATTCAACCCGCCTCGCCTGATCAAGATCAGCAGTGTCATCGAGACGGCGATAATGCTCTGCTCGACGATTGTAATCTATTTCATCGCAGTCAGAAACCATATCTCTCCGTCGTCATATTTCGCATTCTCTGCAGCCTATGGAGCGATAATAGGTTCATTGTCTTCCCTGTCCGGTAGTGCGGCCTTGGCCTCGGCCAAAATCAGACCCATTCTTGAAATGGCCACTCCTTTTTTGGAGACGGAGCCCGAGACAACGGACGGCAAGGAGGTTGTGACCCATCTTTCAGGTGCTGTCGAGATGAGCCATGTAAGCTTCAGGTACTCAAAGGATACGCCTCAGGTTCTGGATGACTTCTCCATGTCAGTCAAAAAAGGAGAGTATGTCGCCATTGTCGGAAAGACCGGGTGCGGAAAATCCACACTGATGAGATTGCTTTTGGGCTTCGAGAAGCCTGACATGGGATCGGTCTTCTATGACCGCAAGGATATAAACAACCTTGATCTCGCGTCCCTTCGTAGAAAAATAGGGACTGTCACCCAGAATGCACAGCTGTTTCAGGGAGACATCTATTCGAATATTGTGCTCTGTGCCCCGCATCTGAGCATGGATGAGGCCTGGGAAGCCGCCGAGAAGGCCGGCATAGCCGATGACATCCGCCTGATGCCGATGGGCATGCATACATACATCTCGGAAGGTGGGGGAGGAATATCCGGCGGTCAGAAGCAGAGGCTGATCATCGCCCGTGCAATCGCCCCAAAACCGAATCTTCTTCTATTTGACGAGGCCACAAGCGCCCTGGACAACAAGACCCAGAAGCAGGTGTCAGACTCGCTGGATGCCATGGGGTGCACCAGAATCGTGATTGCCCACAGGCTCAGCACCATTCGTCACTGCGACCGAATCCTTGTCATGGACGGCGGAAAAATTGCTGAAGAGGGCACATATGAGGAGCTTCTGAAGAAGAAGGGCCTATTTGCTGAACTGGTAGAGCGCCAGATGCTTGAGAACGAGGCATAAAAAAAGCACCCGTGCGGGTGCTTTCTCTATTATAAATACAGGTCTGAATCAACAGGTCAGGTAGTTACCCTGATCGTCCTCAATAACAGTTTCATGGTCATCGCCAGTCGTTAAATCTAATGAAGCCTCTGCCATATAAGATGGTCTTTCTTTCTTTATCCTTCTAATACGATCGGCTCCGCCGCCAGAGACGTTTTCCAGTTCTTCAGGTGTTAATACTACGTTTTTACCCATGGTTTCTCCCTCCATTCATTGATATGAACAATAATAAGCTTCTTTTGTTACAACGTCATTAAAAATTAATCGTTTATGGGTTTGGGTTAATAACGTGAAAAGATTTTTCCATTCTTTTGGTTCTTTGTGTGGCAGATTCACTGTTTGCAGCAATAACAGTTAATCCTGATGTTTATCTTTACAACTATTCTGCTGAATTTGAGCATCTTCTTTCTTCTGATCCAAAAGAGAAGTGTTCCTTTGAAGCCTACGGCATGAGATTAGGATTTGCATTCAATGCATCTTTGGGTGTTTCATACACATTCTGACAGTTCACGACAGAAGGCCCTGCAAAGGGTCTTCTGCATTTTATAGAGTCCGACACCATGATTGAGAGACCTCTTTTGTTGTGCTAAGATATTCATGTTTGGGATAAAAGGTATGATAGAAGAGTTAAAAATCAGGGAAGACGACAGAATCGCGGTAATCGCACCGCATCCTGACGACGAGTGCCTCGGAGCAGCAGCTGTGCTTCTTCTTGCTCCGGAGAAAACGGACATCTACGTCCTGACAGACGGAAGCCATGGGAATCCGGATGTTTCCTATGAAGAGGAAGCAAAGATCCGCAGAAAGCAGTTCGAAGCGGAGATGGAAATAGTAAAGCCGCATTCCTATCATTGGCTCGGATGGGAGGACACGACTCTTTCCGGCAATTCAAAGGCCGTCAGATCAATTGATTTCACACAGTACACCAAGATTTTCCTTCCATGGGAAGAGAGCCTTCATCCCGACCACCGTGCCGCGGCAAAGCTGTGCCGGATTGCCATATGGACGCAGAAGGCCAAGGCCGAGTGCTTCTCATACGAGGTGACAGCAGCGTTTCCCAAACCTACACACTATATCGATATCACTGCCCTGGAGCAAAAGAAGAGGGAACTGATTCGCTGTCACTCGGACCAAAAGATTTCTGAAGATATCACACTGAAACTTAATGCTTTCAGGGCAGCACGCCTTTATTACCTTGAGGATGTTCATCTTGTAGAAGCATATCTTAAGATCGATGTCTATGACGGTTCCGAAACACCGGATTTACTGGCAAAGCTCTGGACTGTAAAGCGTGATTCCGAGGTTCTGGACAATCTCACACGTCAGAATATCCAGATAAAACGCGTCATGTCCATGGATATCTCCAAGGTCTATAGCTTCATTGAGGATAACTTCGCCAAGCAATGGGCGGACGAATCGCTTCCGGCTCTGATTTCAGGTGACTGCTATGTGGCGGTCCGGGAAAGGGAGATTCTGGGTTTCTTGGCTTTTGATTCCACCGCAAAAAGCTACATCGGCCCAGGTGGAGTTCATCCTTCTGCACGTGGACGGGGTATTTTCCGTGCCTTGTTCCTCAGGGCCTTCATCTCCATGATTGAGAAAGGTTATCGCTATGCAATTCTGGGGCAGGCTAATCCTGCCACAAGATTGTGCCTGAAGGACATGGTCGAGATGCAGCCCATAACAAATTCAATCGGTTCCTACGCCGAGCATATCTGAGGGAAAACATGAACGACGAATTCTTCATGGAAAAGGCAATTGAGCTGTCAGTTAAGGCTGTCGAGAACGGCAACGAACCATTCGGTGCGGTGCTGGTAAAAGACGGCGACATAGTATTTACAAATGAGAATCAGATTTACACCAAAAATGACCCGACATTCCACGCCGAAATGGGCCTTATCCGGCGTTTCGTTGAGAAGACGGGGATAAGAGACCTTCATGAGTACACAATGTACTCGAGCTGTGAGCCATGCTTCATGTGCAGCGGAGCAATGGTGTGGACAAAGCTCGGACGGCTTGTCTTCGGAGCAGGTAATGATGACTTGGAAAGAATTCTGGGCGACCAAGGATGCAGCAGCACCAAGCTGGTATTTGAGAATTCGTTCTGGAAGCCACAGATAAGATCCGGTGTCCTGAGAGAAAAGAGCATCGAGGTTCTGAAAAGCTATTTCTCAAGCCACGATAAGGGCTGAGCGGGGTAGAGGAGTGATAAACCTATATGGGTTTTGACAGCCAGATTGCCTCTAAGGTGACCTGGTTTTTTTGTTAATAGGATTGTCGGTTTGTGGTAGAATTAGCACGTTAAAAGGATAATTAAAATGAAAAAGATGCTGCCCTTACTGATTCTTGTTGTCATCTGTCTGGTGTGCCTGGCCGGGTGTGGAAAATACACTTCCCATTATAGCGCTTTGATGATGATTTCCACGAATACGCCAAAGGAAGCATCAGTTGATTTCTCAAGTCTGAAAGGTTCCAAGGTATTCAAGCTGAAATCCGATGGAATTCTGAACTATTCGGGAAAACTCGGGACCGGAAACGCAACCATTTTCTATGATTACAACGGCACAAAAATGGAGTTGTTCTCCATTAAATCGGGGCAGGAAGTAGGGCCAGCATCCATAAAGGTGTCACCAGGTACTGTTTATGTGATAGTTCAGACCGACGGCCGTTGTGAGGACGGTCATTTCAGTTTCGATGTGAAATAAGCTGAAGATAGAGATTAGTCTATCTGAAGCATAGCACATTTGCAGCTTAACGCCATAGCAGTGCAGTAATTACAGCGCATGTCCGCCGGAAACTTTGATTACCTGTCCGGTGAGAAATCTTGCACGTTCACTTGCCAGGAACAAGACCGTGTCTGCTATGTCCTCCGGTTGGATCAGCTTTCCCATGGGAATAATCGGAACAACCTGTTTTTCAAATTCAGAATCAATCCATCCTGTCTGTGTGGGGCCCGGGGCAACGCAGTTTACAGTAATACCGTACTTGGCGACCTCAAGGGCAACACTTCGAGTGAGAGCCTCAAGGGTCGCCTTGCTGGCACCATAGGTAATCTGTCCGGCAAATATCTGAGCTGAATCTGTTGAGATATTGATGATTCTTCCATAGTTGCAGCGATGATTGATCATCTCTCTCATCATCATGATGCTTCCGCGGACATTGACCGCAAATGTATCATCAATTACCTTCGGTGTAATCTTTTCTATGGTATCCAGTCCGCTTTCATCATCCGTCGCGGCATTGTTGACCAGAATATCAACTTTGCCGAAGCGTTCGATGGCTATCTCATATATCTTTTTCACTTCATCTTCATTGGAAATATCACTTTCAAACAAGAGATAGTCTGCACCGAGAGACAAAAGACGTTTTGCCACGTCGTCTGCGTCCCCTGCGTTTGCTGCGTAATATCTGTCTACACCGTTATTCTCTGTCTTGTTCTCATCGAATGGCCTGGAGACCTTCTTGTATACAAGCACAAGTTTTGCTCCCTCACGGGCAAATGCCAGTGCGGTAGCAGCTCCGATTCCCTGAGGATTATTAACTCCCGTTACAATTGCGACTTTGTTCTTAAGACCATAATCTGCCATCTGTATTATCTCCAGTTTGTGTTGCTATTGTATCACAAGATTAGACCCATCACTTCATTCAGGTCAGAGATGATGTAATCCACATGGTAGGACTTGGGTAGGGGTTTTCCTTCCGGGTTGTACCAGCATGTTCTGATGCCCGCGTTCATGCCTCCCTGAATATCGCTTGTGAGCGAGTCTCCTACAATCATTATCGTGGAAAGGTCATCAGCGTGGATTTCTGACAAAACTTTGTTGAAGAATGCAATATCGGGTTTGTCTACGCCCAATTCCTCAGAGAGGAAGATGCCGTCCATCTGTTCGCCGAGTTTTGACCGGTCAAGTTTCTTGGTCTGTGCTGCAATGGTTCCGTTTGACACGACATACTGTTTGACTTTGCCACTAAGAGCTTTGACGATATTAAGACTGTCATCGTGATAAACAATCGTATCTCCGAGAGTAAGTTGATACTTTTCGTTGAATGCAGGGGCTACATCCGTACTGATTCCGTATTCTCTGAAAAACTGCTCGAATCTGCCCACCAGAACCTGACTTCTTGTAAGTTCGTTGGTTTCAAGCCTCTGCCAGAATCCGATGTTGATCTCGTGGTAACGGGCAATCATGGTATCTGTGCATTCTCCAAGGCCGAAGGTTGCAAACAAGGTTTTGATTGCAACCCGTTCGGCAGCGTCGAAATCCAGCAATGTGCCATCAACATCCCAAAGAATTGTTTTAATCATATCCGGCAGTCTCTCCATGAGTTCCTTTTCACTATAACAGAATTACGGAGGTCAAATAAACAGGGCAGGGTCGGACAAAACTGAACAGAAATTGACAGGACGATACCTTTCTCTCGGGTTATAATGAGCACGTCAAGGAAAGGAGAAGCAGACGATGGAATGGCTTACAAGCATCCGTACCGCTATCGATTACATGGAAGAACATCTGGAAGACAACATCAGTGCGCAGGATGTTGCCGACCATGTGTATCTTTCACCTTTCTTCCTTCAGAAGGGCTTTTCTCTGATGACCGGTTACGGTATCGGAGAATACATCCGAAACCGCAGACTGTATCAGGCGGCGCTTAATCTGAAGGAAACGAAGGACAAAGTAATCGATATTGCCCTGCGATACTGTTACGAAACGCCGGAGAGTTTCACAAAAGCCTTTTCCCGTTTCCACGGCGTAACGCCTTCACAGGTTCGTAGCGGAGCCCCGATAACCACATTCCTTCCTTTGACAATCACATTATCCATTAACGGAGGTAAGCAGATGGACTACAAAATTACACCGATGTTCCCGTTCAAGGTTATTGGTTTCCAGAAGGTATTTGATAATGAGACAGCGTACGCAGAGATTCCGAAGTACTGGGATGAGATTTGCGAGAAGTATGCAGCCAATGTATATGCCGGAAATGCACCGGCTAATCCTTATGAGCAGGCGCTGGTTGATAACTGCATTGGTGAATATGGCGTCTGTATAGATGATATCGGAGGAGGGAAGTTCAGGTATCTCGTCGCCGGTAAATACACAGGTGGAGAAGTACCGGAGGGTATGGTTGTCTATGAATTCCCTAGATGCGAATGGGCCGTGTTCAACTGTATCGGACCAATCCCGGAGGCTCTTCAGACGGTAAACACTCAGATCTTTAAGGAATGGCTTCCTGGTAATCCTGAGTATGAACTGTGTGGAAATGCCAATGTAGAGTGGTATGACTGTGTTAATGGAGAAAAGACCGATCCTGATTATCACAGTGCAATATGGGTGCCGGTGAGGAAAAAGGGATAAAACAAAATGAGACCCTCTTAGTGGTTGTTGTAGTATAATCATGAAGTATGGAGTACATACGTCTTACAAAAGAAAACTTGGATAAAGAGAATATCTGCTGTGCTATCTCCAACAATAAAGATGTGCAGGTTTCTTCTAAGAAAGCATGGCTGGCTGAACGGTTTGATGAAGGATTGGTTTTTCTGAAAAGCACTGAACGTGGAAAATGCTTTATCGAGTATATCCCGGCAGAGAATGCATGGAATCCAATAAAAGCCCCTGGGTACATGTATATCGACTGTCTGTGGGTTTCCGGATCCTTCAAGGGGCATGGATATTCAAATGATCTTCTCAACGCATGTATTGAGGACAGTAAGGCAAAAGGAAAGAAAGGGCTTTGCATCTTGGCAACTGCTAAGAAGAAACCTTTTCTGGCAGATCCGAAATATCTGAAATACAAGGGCTTCTCTGTGTGTGATGAGGCGGATAACGGTATTCAGCTATGGTATCTGCCGTTCAATCCCAAAGATGAAGCTCCTGTATTCAACGAGTGTGCCAAGCATCCCCATGTAAATGAAGATGGATATGTCCTTTACTACACAAGTCAGTGTCCATTTAACGCAAAGTATGTACCTATTGTAGAGCAGACTGCAAAGGACCATGGTATTCCGTTCAAAGCTGTTCATATTGAGACCAAAGAAGCAGCTCAGAATGCTCCTACACCGATTACAACATATGCACTGTTTCATAACGGTGAATACGTTACAAACGAGCAAATGAACGATTCAAAGTTTCTTAAGATTGTCGGTCAATAATCCAAGTATTAAAGTTGGTGGATTTTATTGGCGCTACAAAGAATAAACAAGAAAAGACCCTCGAAAGGGTCTTTTTCTTTTTGACTTGCGTGCAGGTTTTTAATAAAAACAGGAAGAGGGGTTCAAATAGGGGAAACAGGGGTTCAATTATGGTTGGCAGGGGTTCAATTTTGAATAGAGGGGTTCATTATCGCCTGTTGTTTAGAAGAAGGAAAGTGTTTGGCTTTTGTGTTATGATGATAATCAAGATCTATAGGCTAGGAGAGAAATAATGAGAAAGGGTCGTCAGAAATGAGAACTATAGTTCTTAGATACGGCAACACCAATACATATCTCATCAAAGGGTCTTCCGGAAATCTGCTGGTGGATACTGACATGCCGGGAACCATTCATGCCTTCTTCAAGTCAATCAAAAGCCATGACATCAAGGTCAAAGACATCTCTTTTGTCATGGCAACCCATTATCATCCGGACCATATGGGATTAATAAGTGAGTTGATGGGAATGGGAGTAAAACTACTTCTCTTAGATGTTCAGGCAGACCATATCCATGACTGGGAAAACAAAGTCGGGACAAAGCCTATTGATGGGAAATCAGCGATGATCATTTCCTTCGCTGAGAGTCGTGCTGTATTTGATGGTCTAGGTATTCAAGGCGAGATTATCTATACCCCTAGCCACAGTTCGGACAGTGTTTGCATTATGTTGGATGACGGGGTCTGCATAGCCGGAGATTTATCTC
>Ga0310696_10003477_pt1 | contig 19652 bp, 30 predicted proteins | sample AusTroGonzalo_MG_4_FD_203885 | JGI IMG/M metagenome (GOLD analysis project Ga0310696, IMG submission 203885) | Bovine rumen microbial communities from tropical cattle in Woodstock, Queensland, Australia - Gonzalo_02 (v2) (version 2) | ecosystem: Host-associated > Mammals > Digestive system >... | reverse complement strand
TCATTGTTCGCCTAATATAATATCAGATGGGTATCAGAAAGTCAACCCCCAATAAAAAGAGTTTTGCTCCGGGAGACTGGTGGCCGACAACTTCGCCACTAAATTTAGTAGTATCTCTTTTGAAACTGGGGGAGCGGTTCGATGTTCGAGAGCAATTTTTGAAGCAGGGCTAGTAAGATGTGAGACTTCATGTCGTGGGGGCGCGCTGCGCGGTGCCGCGCCGGGCGGCGGCGGGCCCGCCTTCGAGATCCGCGGCCCGGGATCCAGGCGGTGACGATCACCAGGACCAGGGTGACGGCGGCCCAGGAGCCCCAGCGAGGCGGGCAAAAAAAGCAGGCCGGCAGAGATACCGGCCCAAAAAAGAAGCGGCCCTATTTGGGCCGCTCGTTGGTGAACTCTTTTATAATCTCCGCCCGGAGTCTGATCTCTTCGCTGACCATGTGGCGATGCAGCTGCTCCAGGATCCTCCCGGGCCCTGCCGGGCCGTCCGCTGGCGGGCGGGCGGCCTTGAATGGGCGGACGAACTTGTCGATGATTCCCGGGATCATAATATCACCCCCAGGGCGACCAGGTAGCCGGCAGCCATGACCGCGCCGGCGATCCTTCCGGCCTTGCCCCTGACGAGACAGACGCAGAAGAAGAGAGTCGCCGCGACCATTACCAGGTAAGCAGCCAGGAGACCGCCAGCGACCGGGAACGGCTTCACCAGGGCGACCACGCCGGGGATGAATAGCGCGTTGAAGATATTTGACCCGATAATATTACCAACGGCCAGCGCGCTCTGCTTATGCGCCGCGGCGATGATCGAAGCCGCGAGCTCTGGGAGCGACGTACCCAGGGCGACGATGGTCAGCCCGATCACGGAGTCAGCCACGCCCAGGGCGGCGGCGATCTTCACGGCGGCGGACACCATCAGATGAGCGCCGAGGAGCAGCAGGACGATCCCGGCGACCGTGGCGAGAGCTGAGAACCAGCGGCGGCCCCAGATCCCGGCGAGCTCGTCGCCTTCTTCGTCGCCGCCTTCCATGGCGGTGATGATCAAATAAACGACGATGGCCACGACCATGACCGCGGCGAGGATCCGAGGGACCCAGCCGAGGAAGAGAGCGAGGCCGACAGCGGCAGCGCTGGCAACCAGCGCGACCAGATCACGCCGGGCGACCTTCACGCCGGAGATGGGAGCGATGAGAGCGGAGAGCCCGATTATTAAAAGAATATTGCAGCAATTACTCCCGATCACGTTACCCATGGCGATGCCGGGCGCGTTGCTGGCGCAGACCGCGGAGAGGCTGGCAGTCAGCTCCGGGACGGAAGTCCCGAAGCCGACGACCACGACGCCGATGAGAAGAGGAGAGAGCCCGCAGCGCTTCGAGAGCGCAGCAGCACCGCGCACCATGGACTCACCGCCGACCAGAAGAAGAGCCAAACCGAGAACGAATAAAATAATAGTAATAGTCATAGAGCCTCCTTTTCCATGATGGAGCGGACGAGAGAACCGCGGCAATAGTCGCCGAATGTGATTAAATAGTCGAGGGCTGCTTTACCCACGACGTCCGAAGCGGTGAGCCCTTTGGAATGGGCCCAGTCGAGAGCCGCCTGGCCGCGCCCAATGAAGAGCCGCTCTTTTTCGTCTCTCAGAGCCGGGCACGCGGTGAAGAGCTTCTCTTCCGCTTCGCTCCATGCTTTGTCTGAATATCTCCTCGAGCACTGAATCCCAAATTCAAGGCCGCCGAAGACCTTGTTAAAATTCGAGGGTGTGTATTCATTGTAGTCTTCATATCCGTTAAAGGTGTGATCGTGCCAAATGCTGGCGACCTTCTCAACCGCGCCCAGCGTCGGGCCGTCCGTCCATGTCATGACGAACTGGCTCCAGCTGCTGCGACGGACAGAGAACTTGACGCCGGGGAAGCGCAGCTTGAAATAGGCGAGGATGTTCTTCTTGAGCTGCGCTCTGTCGTTCGCAAGATCGACTTCATCCAGGGGAACCATCACGCCCTTGTACTGCTGGCGAAGAGCTTCGCGCTCCTGCGCGTCCCTGGCGTCCTTCTGCGCTTTCCTGTACGCGTCCCAGCGCGTCTGTCTCTCGTTGTCGCGCTTGTACTTCGCGATCTGATCCAGCGGCACGCGCTCGCCGCTGTCATCGTAGTACAAACCAATCCCGAAGATCTGCTTGACGCTTCTGTCGTTCATGCCAACATTCCAGCGGCGGAAGCCATGCCGCCCGCCGATCTCGTAGAGCTGCTGCGTGCCGACCGCGTCCGGCTCACTGGCGCAGACGTACCAGCTATTACCAAACCGCGCGCCGTTCTCGAAGACTTTTTGTCCGACTTCGAGCGTGTACTTCTTGATCTCGTTGCCGAACATGTCAAGAATTTTTGTTCTGACGAAATTGTAACTCATATTATCTCCTTTTAGTTGTGCGCGCTGAATCCCTTGGTTTTATGCGGCTTCGCGCGCGTTGTTAGTTTGTTGTGTAGTTTGTTTTTTGTTTTTGATGATTGTTAATTCATCATTGTTTTTTGTTCGATATAATTATACTAAACCCTTTTCAAAAAGTCAACCCCCCACAATGCGCAAAAACACCCCGCCGGGATCCCGGAAGAACGACCAGGAAAAAGCCCCGAAAAACGACCCCAAAAAGCAGTGACAAAAATGCTGACATTTTCCAGGGCGGCGGCGACGGTCTGGAAGAGCTGCGCACCGTGCGCCGCGCTCTGGGGGCTCCGACCCTCTCCGGGATCCTCCGCCGCGGTCGCCTGGTCTGGCAGCTCCGCCCCTTCGAGCTCCCAGCTCACAGCTCACAGCTCACAGCTCCGCGCCCCTTCCCCCTCTTACCATCTCCCCCGGGGGATTACATCCCCCCTATGCTCCCCCTATGGGGGAGCCTCCCCCCCTTCGTGGCCTCCGGTCTCCCTCGTGCGCCTTCGGCGCGCCGCGCTTCGCGCCCCTCGCGGTGCCGTGGTGCCGTCGCCGCCGTTGCCGTGGCTGGCCTCGCCGCCGTGCCTGCGTCCGCTCCTGGGCCCGCTGGCGCCCCTGTTGGTCCGGTAAGGGCCTCCCTATCTCCTCCGGAGGCTGGAGGCCGTCCGAGACCGCCGGAGGGGGTCGAGGACCGCGCGCGAGGGACGCGATGTCGCAGAATGTACCAAATGTTAAGTCAGCAACGTGCTCTCGTGGCGTTGCTTCGGGGGTTTCCGCCCCGGCTTCCGGGATTTTCCCGGGGTCGCTCCGGGGTTTTTGGCCGGGATCCGGGCGGCCAGAGCGGGGGCCGGGGGAGCGGCAGGGGGGAGGTCACGTGGAATCTGGGCCCGGCTCCGCCGGGAATTAAGAGTATCGGTCAGGCTGGTCTTATCCAGGGGGAGGGTCACTTGTGCACCACGCGAGACGCCATTCCGGGGCGACAGACTCCCCGGAGGGGCGCAGAACGCCCACGAGACGATTTTAGGCGGGTATCTCTTCCGAGACGATAGGAGACAAGGCTTCGGGGCAAAACGCGCGAGTTTGGCGACGCTGGGCCCTTTTCTGCCGTGCCGGAGGGTCGGGTCAGGGAGGCGGGGTGCACGTCGGCCTCGCGCGCGCGGCGCGGGGAACGGTGGACTAGTACCGTAGGTACTAGGACACACCAATCACTAGCAAAGCGTAAGCATGGCTTATCATTCATAAAAATTATATTTTGGCTCTTCAGAAATGCTTACGCTTAGCTTACGTGATGTGATCGTCATTCGGAAAGACGTGTACCACGCGTCCCGAAGGGACATGGAATACGAAGTATTCCTCAACCATTCCCCGGAGGGGGTACATATAGGGGGTTAGGGGGGAAAAAGAGGGGGTGGTGTCTTTCGCCGCGTTTTGCTACAATGCTCCCTGAATCCCTAACTCCAACCCCAGAGGCTCCACCTTATGGGCTATTCCCGCGCCCCTAAAAAATCCTTCGGCATAGGCGACGGTATCGGCATCGCCCTACTCGTCGTCGGCATAGCCGTCTGTCCCATCTTCTGGATCATCGGCATCGTCGTCGGCGTCTGCTGGCTCCTCTCCCTCGTCTTTCGCGGCGGAGAATGAAAAAGCCCCGCCTTCCGGCAGGGCTCTTTCCGCTCACAGGATCCCGAGGCCGTCCGAGACGAACAGGCCCCCTCCTTCCAGGAAGTCCCCGGGGAGAAGTCCGGCCCGGAGACTCTGGCCGTAATTTACCTTCGCCGTCCCAGCCGCGGCGTCGAACGCCGCTCTGATCGTGGTGTCTTCCGGATCCTCCGCCTTCGAACGGTTCATGATGTGCACGTTGCACTCCAGCTCCTCGCCCTGAGGGACGGCTTCCCCCGCCCAGCTCACGAACTTCACCTCCTGGCCTTCCGCCGTCAGGCTGCCGTAGCGCCTCAGCATCGCAAGCAGCGCCACCGCGTTCCTTAGATGCCGCACGTCCACGCACCTCACGCCGTCGTTTGTCCAGGATAATCTCCCCTGCGTTATCATCGTCACCGTGTACGGCCTCTTCCCCCCGGTGATCTCCATTCTGTGGTGCCTCCCCGAGACGTCCGAAATGACGTAGTCGATGCCGAAATTTTTGGTGACATTTTTTGTGACAAAATCACTGACATTTTCCATGGTTTTCTCCTTCCGTTTTTTTGTTTGCTTTTTGTTCGTCAGACGGACTCCACCGTCTTCGGGAAACATTATAGCAAACCCTTCTCAAAAAGTCAACGGTTGGAAGCGTAGGGAAAAAGGGGACGTGATGCAGGGGGGTTGACTTTCTAAAACCTAGTGTGATACAATATGGTCACAATCGTTGAAAATCGAGGCGGCATCTAGGTTTAAGCGCCCTTTTCCTGTGGGAAATTTTTAGTATAGTAAAATTGTACCACAAAAAGGAATAGAGAAAAACGTAGAGTCTAGAAGCCTCCTCACAACCTTCGAGGAGAAAATCAATGGCTCTACCTTCAGAAGAAGAAATCATCGAAGCTGGGAAGAACGCGATCAAGGAAGCCCTGAAGCGTCTCCACCCACGCCTCGATGCCGGCGACCGTAACCGTACCCAGTATGACGACGCCGGCAAGCTCCCGACCGGAATGTATGTCGGCGTCATAGAACGCTGCCGACTTTATCAGAATAACCGCGGCGACACCGGCACCGCCATCGTCTTTTCCTTGCGCGGCGACTTCGACCTTAGCCGCCGCTTCCAGCCCAAGTACTTCGGTTCTTACGAAGTTTATTTTCCCCACGCTAATGACTACTGGTGGGACAAGCTCGTCTATATGTATCAGTCTTTGAGGCTCACTGTCACCGGGCCCAACGGCGAGCAGCTTCCCCTCGAGACCGCCGACCAGATCGTTGACGTCGATCCTGTCGGCTGCGTCGTCGAGGTCTTCTGCAAAGAGAACAAAGCGAAAACAAGAAACTTTTTAGGATATTTCAGAGCCGCCAAAAAGGACTACCCCCTCGACTCCGTGACCGACGAGATCACGGAAGAGGACGTCGCCCAGGAGGACGGCTCGGCGCAAGCTCCCCAGCCGACCGAAACTGCCACGCCGCCGGATGGGGAGTTTGCGTCTCCCGAAGAATACGATCCTGCTAATCCCAACCAGGACGCTCCCTTCTGATCCCAAGCCTGAACGGAGAGTGGAGGCGGCTAGGATTGCCATTGGTCCGACAACGCGTCCAAATGTTCCTCTGGACGTCGCCGCTCTCCCAAGGGCTCCCAAATAAACAACTAACAACCGCAAGGAGTTTTCACATGGCGAAGTACTACCAAAAAGACGAGACTGTCTTTTACGTGGCCGGCGACGGAAAGCATATCCGTCAAGGCAAAGTCAGAGGACTATTCTACCGCGTCACCATCGACGGCGGCAAGGAGTCGTTCGTAAACGTCGAGACCTGCTCTAATTCTGCCAAGGGTCTCATAACCAAGATGAACAACGCTATCAAGGACAAGATCGTCGCCGCCTACTTCGGCGTCATCGACGCTCTGGCCGAGACCATCCAGCCCACCCTCCCCGGCACCGAGGTCGTGCCCGAGACCCGCGAGGCCCGCACCGTCGGCAAGGGCGAAGTCATCCAGCTCCCCATGTCAGGAGGCGCGGAATAATGAACGGCATCTACTATGTACTCGCTCTGATTATGATGGTCGAGTCTTCCGGCCAGAAGATTGGTATGCATCCCGACGGAAAAAGCTACGGCCTGTTCGGGCTGACGGAAGTGGCCTGCGTCGAAGTGGGCGAGAAGTTCCCCCCGGAGACTCCGCGCGACGAGCTGCGCACCGCCAAGGCTTACCTTGAGAAAGTCAGCGAGCGTTTCAAGTGCCCCGACTACTGGGAAGCCGCCGGCTTCTACCACGGAGGAGGCAAGGAGAGAAGGGAGGAATACTGCAAGAAACTTCACGCAGTGGATTCTGCCTCTGCCACCAACACCTTTAACAAACTCTTCCGCAGGGAAGCGGACGCCGCCGACGTCGTCGTGTGGGACATCCACGAGACCTTGCTGGAGGGAGTGGACCCCATCGACGGCCCGGACCAGAGCACGATCGCCAAGCTCGAGAACAGAGTCTTACAACTGGCCGACGCCATAAAAGAGCTGAAGAAGAGGACATGGCAATGAAGGATATGACAATCATAGAAGCCAAAGCCGAGATTGAAGCATCGATTAAAGAAGAGCGTTGCGCGAACCTCCGTTGCGCGAACCTCTACGGCGCGAACCTCCGTTGCGCGAACCTCGACGGCGCGAACCTCTACGGCGCGAACCTCCGTTGCGCGAACCTCGACGGCGCGAACCTCCGTTGCGCGAACCTCGACGGCGCGAACCTCGACGGCGCGAACCTAAAGAAAAAAGACAAGCCGCGCCTCGGCTGTACCCTCAAGAGATCTATTGTGGGATATAAGAAGCTGTCTGGCGGACTTATCGCCAAACTGAGGATTCCTAAAGGGAACATCGTCTTTTCCATCAATCTCAAAAAGTGTCGGACACAGTCCGCGGAAGTTCTCGAAATCACGGACAAGGACGGTAACGCGGCGCAGGAAGGGCACTCAATGTATGACGGCAGCTTTGTGTACAAGGTCGGAGCAACCGTGTCCGTCGAGAACTTTAACCTTATGTACAACGTCGAATGTGCGGCAGGGATTCACTTTTTCAGGTCGCGCAAAGAGGCGGAAGAGTACAACAATCTATAAGGACAATCAGCAATGGCATTAGTAACGCCAAAAAAATCTAGCTTCTTCGACCCGCCCGCGCAGCCGGCGGAACGGCCTACTCAGGCTCCCCCGGCTCCGACGCAGAGAGGAGGCTTCTTCAATCAAGGCCCGGCCTCACGCTCCGGCCAGTCGCTGGCCGCGCCCCGAACCCCGGTCCTCCCCAAAAAGGACCCCCCCGCCGAGGCGTTTGTCACGGAAAAAGTGAAGCCTGGTGACAACCTGTGGATCTACGCCCAGGCGCAGCACACTCCGGACTCCGCTCGCAAGAGCTTCAACAACGGCAACTTCTCGGGGACTGACATCAATCCCATGTGGAGAATACAGATGCTGACGCGGCTCTTCGGGCCTGTTGGTATCGGATGGATCACCAAGGACGTGAAGTACACCCTTTATCCGGTAGCTTCAACAGGCGAAGTCGTCATATCATGCGAGCTGGCTCTTCTGTACAGAGATCCTCAGACGAAAGAATGGTCCGAACCGGTTTACGGAGTGGGCGGAAATCAGCTGATCCTTAACAGGAAGCGCGGCCTCCAGGCGAACGACGAAGGCTTTAAGATGGCCTACACCGACGCTGTGTCCGTGGCGGTCAAAGCCCTGGGCTTCTCTTCCGACATCTACTTTGAGAACGACCGGACCAAGTACACTCTGGCCACCGAGATCACCGAGGAAAAAGCGAGCGCCGCGGCTGCCAAGACGCCGGCCAAAGCCGAGCCCAAGGCCGAACCGAAGCCCGAACCCAAGCCTGAGCCGAAGCCTGCCGCGCCGCAACCTGAGGCCAAGGCCCCGGAAGCCTCGCCGACCGTTACCGACGTTCGGCAGCCTTCGTCCAACGAGGTCAAGGCCCGGGCTCAGGCCAAAGTCATGAAGATCCTGGCTGGCTACAAAGGATCCTCGCCCATCCTTCCTAACGAAGCCGAAGAGCTGACCATAGCCCTGAGTGAAGAGCTCGGGGCTACCATCAACGGCGGCCCGGACGACGGCATGAACGCCATGATGGAAGCCGTGGAAGAGCTGACCAAGTCCGGCGAACTGCCGCCTGACTTCGGCTTCGGCAGCGTCCCGGTGAGCGAGCTGACCAATTACATCAGCACCATCAGGATCTACGTGCAGACCAGGTCCTCTTCCGCGAAGAAAGCCGCCGAGGACTTCTTTGCCGTAAAGAAGGAGGCTCCCAATGCCTAAGTATGTGGAACTTCAGCACGCACGGCTGGTAATCAACAATCCGCCTGACAAGCACGCCTTCGCCTCCCCCTCCAAACTGGAAGCCCTGTCCCTCTGCCCCTACATGGCGAGGAACTGCCAGGAGCGCGAGGAGGAGACCAGCGAAGCCGCCGAGCGCGGGCGGAAGTTGCACCAAGCCGTGTACGACGAGGAGATCTACGCCGGACTCACGCCGGAAGACCAGGCCGACGTCGATCACGTCCGCCAGGGCATCTTCGGCGAGTTTGATAAGCCGGGCTTCGTAATCGAGTTCGAGGTCATGGTCCACATCAAGGACGACGAGGACGGCGAGGTCCTGTCCTTCGGCACGGTGGACACCATCATTCATACCGAAGACTGGAGGCGAGCCATCGGCCAGGACCAGAAGTTCGGGAGCTGGCTGGTGGATCCTGCAAGCGTGAACCGTCAGCTGCACGGCTACGCCGTGGGCATCTTCCAGGAACATCCGGAGTGCGAGAGCGTCGGCCTCCAGGTCGAACAGCCGAAGTACGCCGGAGTGAACGACGAGCTCTTCACGGTGGAGCGCAGCGACTACGACGCGCTCTACGAGGAGACGACCAGCGTTATCAAGAACGCCATCGAAGCCACGCCGGAGGACGCGCGGCCCAGCACGGACGCCTGCCGCTTCTGCTGGATCGACAACTGCGCGGCCTACAAGAAGACCGTCCAGGCGAGCCTTATCTCCACGGCCCTGGTCCAGTACCAGATACCCGATCTCCCGATGACGGAGAAGGTGCAGCTCTGCAACGAGTTCTTGAACAAGGCGGCGCTTGCCCAGGACTTCCTGGACAATGCCGTCGAGAGAGCCAAAGCCGTCATCATGGAAGCCGGAGGATCCGACGACTACCGCGTCGTGGCCGCCAGGACTTCCAAGACCACGGACTGGAAGGGGGCCTGCAAGGAAGCGGGAGTGTCAGAAGAAATCATCGAGAAGCACACGGTGGAGAAGACCACCAAGGCTTACGTAACCAAAAGAACTAGAAAGGCGGACGGTTGTAGTTAAGGGATGAAAGGAGGCGGGGTCTCCGCCTGGGGTTTCGTTTCATGGCCCTCCTTAAGCCCCGCCTCCGCTTTTAACGTCGCTCCTCCGGGAGCGTGAATTGAAACAAAACAGGAAAACCAAATATGAAAGAACCTCAGTTTTATGTCGGTGATAAAGTCTGGTACATCATCAAAGACGACGACATCGGGAAGGCCGTCAAAGGGACAGTCATAGAAGACAAGGTTGGAGCTTACGTCGTCAAATGTGACGGCAGAGACGACTGCGGCAAAGGCCACTACTGCACCCCTTACGAGCTCTTCCAGTCCGCGGAGGAGGCTTACGACCACGAGATCAGCTGCTGTGAAAGTTTGATACAGGGCAGTCAAGACTGTATGAAGCACGACCAGGAGACCATCGAGGAGAAGCAGAAAGCCCTGGCGATCTTGAAGGAGAGGAAGGAAGAGCTGGGCAAGGAAGTCTGGATAGTTTGTTCAAGGAAAGGGAGATATATCCCGGTGAATGGGCGCTTATCCGACCTCGCCTTCTCCGGCCCTACGTTTGAGACCGAAAAAGAAGCGTGGGAAGCGATTGCGGAAGAGTATAAAAAAGAGTACGAGGGCGCGGTACGGAAGAGCGGGGTAACTAGATATTACGTCGGAGTCAGAGGGAACGTCATCTTGCTTAAGGATTGTGAAGAAGTATATATGCATGGCAAGGAAGGATTTTCTCCCGGTTATGTTAGTGGTAAAAGCTATGACGGCGAGGAGTACTCGATCGCTCTTCCGAGCTCCCGCCTTTTCCTCACCCGCGCCGAGGCTGAAGCCGAGGCGAAGCGTAGAGAGCACAAAGAATAACACGGCGACCAAATGAGCAGCTCCATCAGTAAGTTAGTTTATGCTCATGCCGGGGCGGTAAGCCCTGGCCGCCAAAACGTTTGGCAGAGTGTGGTGAAAGGTATGCCAGCCCCAACGGAGGGGTGCGGGACGCGAGAGCACCGTATGCAGGTTCGAGGCCTGCCTCTGTCAAGTAGGGTTTCTCTGGCCCTCCGCATGGAGGTAAGGAGAGTAAAAGGATGCTTCCAAAGTACACGGAGATCCCCATCCTTCCCCGAACTTTTAACCGGGTTGCTGGGGTTCTTGGTTCTCCCCGGCGTAAAAGGCCATACGAATACACACCTCGTAAACACTCCGTGCGGCCTTCCCCTTGAAAATATAGCAAAGGCGCATTGCGTAGGGCTCACGCCCCTTTGCGCCGTACAACGGAGCCGTCAGTGCACATGACGACGTTTGAACGTTGGAGGGATCCATCGAAGTGTGGCGAACAGATACGAGGGGGCGAGACAACATAGCCGGAACGTGAATGCCTGATCGGGTTGGCCCGCCGTAAGCGGAGTAAGCCAGTAGCCGGATGACGACAACCCCCTTCCCTTTCTTTTTATATGACCTTAACAATGCTAGTAGAACTTCACGCCTTGCTCGACGCGGTTCTTGCCCCGCAAGACCAGATCGCGTCAGACGTGTACCAGAGCAGATGCCGCAGGCTCTTAGACCTGCTGGATCACACAAAGGCTCTGGTGGAAAGCTCACTGGCCGAAGACATACGCAATCACGAGGAACCCCATGACAGCAAAACAATTTTAGCAACTGAAGCCCGGTGACACCATCTGGTACGTTGACCGCCTTGCGGGTGGTTGGCAGTGCCTGAAGCGTACAGTCATCGCCACAGACCGGGTGGCCCGCGAGGTCATCTTCGACGGCGGAGCTGTATCTTTCGGCCTGCAAGGATGGCCGTACAAGTTCTGCCACATTTCGCAGAGCAAGGCTCAGGCAGAGCTCGAGCAAGCGAGGAAACATGAAGACGAGGTGGGATTATGACCAACAAAGACGCAGTAATTATTCTTGAAAAGCGGCACGACTTCCTGCGCGACACTGGGTATGGTGAGGAAGAGTGCGCGGCGTTAGAGTACGCCGTCAAAACCATAGAGGAGAAGCGAGACTGGATTCCTGCCAAAGACAAGCTGCCGGAAAAAGCCGGAGCGTACCTTTGCTACGGAAGCGTCATAGACAAAGGAGACAACCATGTATTTATCGCGAAGTATGACGCCACAACGGGAGACTTCTTTTGGAGCGAAGGCGGTCTCGACATCTACGGATATAACGTTTTAGCGTGGCAACCCTTACCCGAACCCTACAACCCGGAGGAACAAAATGAAAACCCTGATTGTCATTGACATGCAAAACGACTTCGTGACAGGCTCGCTTGCGAACCCTGCCGCCGAAGCCATCATACCGTTCATCAAAGCGGAGTGCGAGAGCGGCAAGTATGACAAGATCATATTTACCAAAGACACGCACTACGACAACTACCTCGAAACGCAAGAGGGCAAATACCTTCCTATCAAGCATTGTATTAGACGCACGGTAGGATGGGAAGTCGTTCCGAATCTTCAAGGGCTTTCCGATAATACCCTCGAAAAGGGCCAGTTTGGTTCGGCGCAGTGGATGGCGATAGCGTTTGCGCTGAACGACGAGATCACGCTTGTCGGCACATGCACGGACATCTGCGTTATCTCAAACGCGCTTATTCTTAAGGCGTTCTTCCCCGAGACTAAAATCACCGTGTTGGCCAAAGGCTGCGCCGGGCTTACCCCCGAGAAGCACGCCGCCGCGCTCGAAGTCATGAAGAGCTGCCAGATAAACGTCGTGGAGGACTGACCTATGCTAGACATGAACCCCATGCTCTTATGCGACACTTACAAGACCGTCCATAATCTCATGTACCCCGAAGGCCTCGAGAAGCTCGTCAGCTACTGGGTGCCCCGGAAGTCCATGTTCGAGAAGCCGGAGAACCAGAAGATGACGTGGTTCGGGCTTCAAGCCTTCATCAAGGAGTACCTCATCGACTACTTCCGCCGCAACTTCTTCGAGAAGCCGGAGGACGAAATCGTCGAGAGTTACCGCCGCGTCATGGACGTGCAGCTCGACGGCTTCGCTCGGGTCGAACCCATCGTCGAGCTTCACCGCCTCGGCTACCTGCCACTCCAGATCCGCGCCCTTCCCGAAGGAAGTCGCGTGAATATGGGCGTGCCGTGCATCGAACTCTCTAACACCGACAACCGTTTCGCGTGGCTCGTTCAGTGGGTGGAGTGCCTCCTGCAAGTCGAGCTGTGGAAGACCTGCAACGACGCGACCATCGGGAATATGTATTACAGGCTGGCCAAGAAGTGGTATCAGAAAAACGCTGACAGCGGCCTCGACCCCCGAAACGCTTTTAGCAACTTCGATATGCGCGGCGACGACTGCCTCGAAGCCACACCGCGAACCGCCGCCGCATGGCTCTTGTCTTCCAACAAGACCTCGACCATCCCGGCCCTGCCGTGGCTCGACAAGTACTACGCGGCTCACACGGAGTACAACCACATCGGCGTGGGCGCGATCTCGACCGAACACTCAGTCATCTCCTGCGCCGTCGGCATCGGGGAGGACGAGGAGGCCCTTCTGAAGAAGTTCCTGACGGACACGTTCAAGGATCGGTCGTTCTCTTTTCTTGGCGACACCTACGACTACTGGAACGTCGTCAACAACGTCGTCCCCAACTGCAAGGCGGAGATACTGGCCCACAACGGCAAGCTTTTGATACGTCCCGATAGCGGCGACATGGTGGGCATCACCATCGAGACCATCAAGAAGTTCTGGGAAGTCTTCGGCGGAACTACCAACACCAAAGGCTACAAGGTGCTCGACCCCCACATCGGCATCATCTACGGCGACGGATGCACGTTGAACCAAGTGGAGAAAGTCTGGGAGGCTCTCGACCAGATGGGCTTCGCCGCCAACAACGTCGTTTACGGCATCGGGGCGTTCTGCTTCAAGGCCGTCTTCGAGGGCGACCGCATGATAGTCAACACGCGCGACACCTTCGGATGCGCCATGAAAGCGACCTACGCCGTGGTCAACGGAAAGGAAGTCCAGATATACAAATGCCCCAAGACCGACGCGGCTCTCAAGAAGTCCCACAAAGGACTCGTCTTCGTCGAAAAGACCGAGGACGGCTTCAAGGCTACGGACGGACTTGACAGAAAGGAGTGGCATTTTCTCGACATTGGCCGCTTCAGGGAGCACGGCAACAACGCCATGAGCCTCGTTTTCTGCAACGGCGATCTCATAATCGACGAGCGGTTCTCCACGATCCGCGAGAGACTGGAGGAGGAGAGCGAGCGGCCTTAAAGATTGACTCCTGGGCATGACGAGTTAAAACTGCCAACGACTCCGAGGTTCCGGTATAAGTTTGCAAGTCTTCGGATAGGCATCTTAGGGCGAGATGTAAAACCGCCCTCCAATTAAGAAACAATCACCAACCCCAAGGAGATAAAAAATGGAAAGCTACAAAGAAAGGTATCTGAAAGAAATACAGGAACTGGAGCACAGAATTGCGAGGCTCTCGCTCCTTCTCCACCGTTATGAACTCGGCGTTTTGGGCTTCGAGCTGAACTGCCCCGTCCAACTTTTACAAAGCCAACTTGAGATCATGCTGAAGTATGCCGACATCTTAGACCGCCGCTACAAATACGAATTCCCAACAGAGAAGGAACAAACCAAGGAGAGCGAATGACGCTTGAAAGGAAAAAGTTTAAGGTCGGCGACAAGGTTTGGGCCGTTTCGCATACCCATCCGGAAAAGGTCGTCGAGGCCGTTGTGGTGAAGCTCGAACCTTCGACGCAGTCTTACTACATCCGGTTTGAGGATGGCTACGAAAGGCAAGACCTAGGCACAACGCTTTCCTGCGACATCGAAGAAGCCTTAGACCTCGTCATAGAGTTAAAGGAGGCCACATGGGAAGTGTTCAAGAAAAGCGGGCTAGACGACACCGCGCAAAACATAGGCGAGGACATCGTTAGCCTTAGAAGGCAAAGGGACGCATTGAAATCGAAAACCAACAAGAAGAAACCCATGAACATCCAAGAAAGAACTGAAGACCTCGTCCGGTGGATAAAGGACTGGTTCGAGGAAAACGGCAAAGACTGCAACGCCGTCGTCGGCATATCCGGCGGAAAGGACAGCCTCATCGTCGCCGCGCTCTGCGTGAAGGCCCTAGGTCGAAAGCGCGTCATCGGCGTGATGATGCCTAACGGCGACCAGAAGGACATAGCCGACGCGCAGGAAGCGTGCGAGTTCCTCCGCCTCCAGTATGTCAACGTCAACATCGGGCCGGCAATAAAGGCCCTCAAGGAGAAGATGCCGCTCTACCTGACCGAGCAAGCCGAGACCAACCTTCCGGCGCGCATACGCATGACCACGCTCTACGCCGTCAGCCAGTCGTGGAACGGCCGCGTGGCCAACACGTGCAACCTCTCCGAGAACTACGTCGGGTACGAAACGAAATACGGCGACGGCGCAGGCGACTTTTCGCCTCTCGGCAACCTCACCGTCAGGGAAGTGTTGGAAATCGGCGACTACCTCGGCCTTCCGCATCACCTCGTCCACAAAGTCCCCATCGACGGACTGAAGACGAACCCAGACGGAAGCTACGTGACGGATGAGCAGAGCCTCGGCTTCACTTACGAGGAGCTGGACAACTACCTTCTCAACGGCATCGTGCCGTCAGAGGAGAAGCTCGAGCGGATCGAGCAGCTCCACGCGCGCGGCGTGGCGAAGAGACAGATGGGCGTTTACACGAAACCGGAGTGTGATGGATTTGGAGGGCTGACAAATGATAACGCTTGATGAGATTTTAAAGAACTACAAGAAGGACTGGGAGTCTCCTCTTGACGACCGCTTCGGCGCTAGGTTGACTCGGTTTTTGACAGTTCCCGAATGTGAAAAAATCGGCTTCAAAATTAAGCCGGAGTATGTTTCCAAGCACAAGCCCATTAAGTGGACTCGCCGAAACATTCTTAAACAACTCAAAGACGACTGCGTTTTCGGTTATGAAAAGGCCCGATGGGAGCGTGGTATCTCTTCAGCTCTTATGTCCTGCGTCGTGACCCGGTGGAATCGCATCCTCCAAGACGGCCTCGAAGATATGAACGAGGACGGAGGCGGCTCATACCACATCAACAACTTTCTCGAAACCGCTAAAAAATACGGCTGGCTTGATGCCGTCGTTAAGGGGGAAGAAGAATGAAAATCAAAAAAGTATTTATTAGTCTCCCGATGAGAGGCCGTTCTAAAGAACAGATTGAGGCTAACATTGAGGAAATCAAGAGGCGTGTGGCAGACAAGTATGGTGATGAATACCAAATAGAGTATCTTCACACGCTTGTCAAAGAAGAGCCGCCTGCTCAAAACAAACGTTTGTGGTATCTGTCCAAAAGCCTTGAAATCTTAGCTCAAGCCGACTTGGTGGTCTTCGGTGAAGGCTGGCAGGATGCTAGCGGGTGTAAGATCGAACACGCTTGCGCTACTGAATACAACATACCTATTTTGAGCGAGGAATAAAAATGAAAACAATCAACCTAATTAAACCCGAAAAGAGCGAGGTCAGCTTCCGCATCGACCGCTTCCCCGACGGCGAGGTGCAGTTCGTTCTCACCGAGGAGCTGAACCGCAAGGAGACCTACACCGTTGACTGCCGCATCACCAACGCCGAGGAGCTGTTCCTGCTCCTTCAGGTCGGCGACGTCCTCGACCGTCAGGCGGTCGTCTGGGACTTACACATCAGGTATCTCATGGGTATGAGAATGGACAGGGTGATGAGTTTTGAGAGGCCGTTCACGCTCAAAATCGTCTGTAAGCTGATTAGTCAACTAGGCTACGACGAGTGCGAAGTGTTCGCGCCTCACAGCGGCAGGACGATGTTGGAGCTCCGCAACTGTAGCCCCAACGAAGAAGAAGACTTCCATCCATACCGTTTTGTGCTTGAAGCCAAACTTGTGAACCTTAAGGAGACGACGGACAAACAGCTTACGTTCATCTTCCCGGACTTCGGGGCAGTTGAAAGATATTGCGGCAACCCCGACGACCAAGTTTACTTTGAGAAGGAGCGCGACATCGAGACCGGACGTATCAAATCGTTTGTGTTGAAGAACGAGGAAAACATCAGGAATGACAAACACTTCTTCTTCTTCGACGACCTCTGCGACGCGGGCGGCACGTTCCTCGGCGAGCTGAAGATACTCAAAGAGAAATACCCCGGTGCCAAGTTCGACATCCGCGTGGCGCACATCGTCAACGAGGTGGGCCTCGACAACCTCTGCCAGAACTTCGACACCGTGTACACGACCGAGTCTTACCGTGACTGGGGCGACGTGGCGAAGGCGAAAGGCTACAAGAACCTGATCATCAAGTGAGGCTGAAATGGTTTATCGCGAAGTTAGAAACGGAAAGGTCACCGAGATCACGTTCACGGACGAGCAGCTGGACGAAGCCGCGGAGAAGATCCGCCGCGGCGAGCCTGTGGACTTGCTACTAGCCGTGGCCGTCATCGACCGCGAAGTGGAGAGACGCAGGCAGGCGGAGTCGTGGCTTGTGAAGAACCGGCAGCTCGTCGCTATCCTCGTCGGGACTATCTGCGGTTTGCTGACGTTGTTTTTTCTTAACTGGGACAAATTTTTGGAGGCTTTCAAATGACAGACCTAACGAAAGTCAAGGGCATAATGCTCTCCATCCACCCCGACCTTGCCGAGAAGATCATGAAGGGCGAGAAGACGTGGGAGGTCAGGAAGTTTCACGCCGCGCACGTCCAGACGTTCTACGTGTACGCCACGTCTCCGGTGTGTAAGGTCGTCGGTGAGTTCACCACTCACCACGTCATAGGCGGCTCACCGAGCTACGTCTGGAAGGCGACCGAAGCGGAGACCGGGACGTTAGGCATTAGCCGCTTCCAGTTTACCAAGTACCTCGCCGGGAAGTCACGCGGCTTCGCCTTCCACGTCACCAAGAAGAAGAGATACTCAAAGCCCAAGTCCCTCGCGGACTTCGGCATTAAGCGCGCGCCGCAGTCGTGGTGCTATGTTTACAAGGAGGAGAAATGAAAACCCCAAGACTGAAATACGGCGATCCGGTTTACGAGGTCGCGAAAGATGCGGTTCACAAACACTTCTTCGTCGGCTACATCGGCTTCGACTTCCTGCTGGTCTCCCAAGTCGAGATCCCCAAGAAGGACGTTGTCAGTCGCTTGTCGCAAGCCACGCACCGTTGGCAGTTCTTATCCATCAAGTTATCGGACGTCGCTCTTACCGAGAGGGGCGCTTACGAGCGTTTCGAGAGGTGGATGAAACACGAGAAGAGACTTCACGAAGATGAGGCAGACTGGGCCAGCGGCAAACTGGAAGTCGCCCAGAACCGCCTTAAGGAACTGAGGAGGAAGAAATGAGCCAGTTTGAACCCAAAGGCCCTAGCCCCTACCAGACCGTGCAGTGTTGCGCGCTCTGCAAGTGGTGTAATACGTCCTGCGTTTACACTAGCAACCCTCCGAAATACTACTGCAATAAGTTCAACACCTACGTTTTCTGCGACCAGACGGCCTGCGAGGAAGACAGGGACAGCATCAAGAAGGCGTTTGGTGAAGCGTTTGAAGGCGCTTCTGCCGTCATAAACGCCAAGGTCAAGGAAGAAGTGAAGAAGAAATGGGAGGAAGGGACGAAGTGGTTTAACGAGAACCGCCGCTTCGGGAAGTTCCTTCCTGACACTTCCGAAGAAGTAGGTGCTCTGAAAAGACGAGTCTGGGTTTTGGAAAGCCTAGTCGGGTCTCTGGAGAACGAGATCAAGGAGCTGAAGAAGACGGTCAAGAAAGAGACACGCCGCCTGACGGAGACGGCGGTTACGCTAAAGTCAGTCGATGCCAAGCATGACGGCGCGGAGTCCGCAATCTCCAAGGATGGGGGCAGGAACTACGCCAACCTAGTAAAGATGATAGACGACCTGAAGGAAAGGCTCGACGCTCTGGAGGAGGAAGATGATAACGCTTGAAGAACTACAGACCACCGACAAGAAGGTAGCCTACGTCGTCATGCGTGACTACCTCTCCGGGAAGCTCTGCTCGTGCCAGCAGTCCGTGGCGACGCTTCGGGCCAACGCGAGCATGAAGATCGAGGAGGCCGAAGCTCAGGGCAAGGAGCCGCCTGCCCAGTTCGAGGACTGGTTCTTCGACCACGAGGACTGCATAGAATACGTCATTGAAAAAAACAAGGAGGAGAGGAAATGACACCAGTTATTATTGCCATCGACCCCGGCCTGTCCGGTGGGATAGCCTGGGTGAAGGACGGCAAGGCCGAAGCCGTCCCCATGCCTAGCACCCCGGCAGGGATAAGGGACGTGCTCGACAAGGCGCGAACTTACATCGACCCCTTGAACGACGGAAGCGGCCAAGCGTGGCATGGCTACTACGAGTGCATCTGCTACATCGAGAAAGTGGGTGCCATGCCCCGGCAGGGTGTCTCCTCGACGTGGACGTTCGCGGAACACTACGGCGCGCTCAAGTCCATTCTGATCTGTCTGGGGATCCCGCAGAAGGACATCACCCCGGCCAAGTGGCAGAAGGCCATCGGAGCAACACGCCCTTCTGTCCCGAAGGACGCGCCCCCGAATCAGAGGGAAGCGGCGAAGCGCGAAGGAAAGCATCGTATCAAAGAGATCGTGGAGGCTCGTTTCCCCACGCTCCAGGTGACGTTGAAGACGGCGGACGCCCTGGGGATATTACTTTACGCCATAGAAAAGGAGAGAACCAATGGCTGACAAAACCCCAAGAGGAGAAGAAAGATGAGCAAGAAAACAAGCAAGAAGTGTAAATGCAGGTGTGGCAACCCGGGGGCCGTGCCATCACGCGATTATGGCGTTTTAGGCTCCCCCTGCGTCGAAGTTGACAGGACCGAGGAAGCGAAAGCGCATCTCAAAGGTCTGAAGTTCGGCGACAAGATCTACGTTCCGTGCTGTAAACGCGCTCCACGCCTCGTTTACTTCTGCGGCGTTAAAGACTCTTCCGCGGTCTGGGTCCCCAAACCCATCAAACGCGAGGACTTTATGGACGCGTATCTTAGCGGAGCTGTGAGCATGACGACGTACTGGAACTGCTTCAGAACGCGAGCTGCTTACATCAAGGAGCAGATCGCGAGCTGGAAGAGGAGCGTCAAGTACGCGACGGACGAGAAGAAGAAGGTGGAGCAGGGCGCGGCGCGATGCCGGCGCGAGCTGAAACGGTGGGAAGCCAAACTGAAAAAGGAGAAGAAATGACGTACAGGGAAGGAGAACTATACTGGGCTCTGGTTGGCTTTTTTGGGGAGAAAGAACCGAAAGAGGTTAGGTACATCGTCAAGGCCAAAGGCTTCGGCTCTTTCC
>Ga0310696_10003476_pt1 | contig 19662 bp, 16 predicted proteins | sample AusTroGonzalo_MG_4_FD_203885 | JGI IMG/M metagenome (GOLD analysis project Ga0310696, IMG submission 203885) | Bovine rumen microbial communities from tropical cattle in Woodstock, Queensland, Australia - Gonzalo_02 (v2) (version 2) | ecosystem: Host-associated > Mammals > Digestive system >... | reverse complement strand
CAAGGATCTTCTCATGCTGCCCATCATCGGCATTCAGGAAACGCTCAAGTTCATGACTGGCCGACCGGGCATCCGATACAAGGAAAGCGTGGCTGCTCTCAATGGCAACGCTCAGTTCGCTCCCTACAAGCCCGCACGTCGCTCTAACTTCAACCTCGACCTGGACTTCCGTACACTCGAAACATTCTTCGGTTCGGTAGTCGCACAGTTCGAGCCTAACAGTGCCATCAGTACGCTGCTTGGTGCCATCGGCGACACCAAGGGCGACGGACAGATGCAGACACCGACTGCAAAGCATGTGCTGGCCCTGATTGCCAAGTCGCTGTCTGAGGCCCTGAACAACGCTATCTGGGCTGGTGTGCGTAATCCCAACGGTGATACCACCATGGACTTGTTCGATGGCTTTGACACCATCACGTCGGCTGAAATCACAGCTGGAAAGATTGCAGCCTCAGAAGGCAACTACATGAAACTGACGGAGGCCATCACCACGGCCAACGCCGTTGACATCGCCAAGGAGGTGCTCTTCTCCCTGGATCCGCACCTTCGCGCTCAGACTTGTTACATGTTCTGCTCGCAGGACTTCGCTGACAAGTACAACGAGGGCTATCTCCTCACTCATGCCGGAATCAACTACAACACGCAGTACAACCAGACTGCTGTGGAGGGTTCCAACGGCAAGCTGATTCTCTGTCCGCTGGCTAACAAGGCCGACTCGAACTTCATCCACGTCAGCCCGAAAATAAATATGCTCGTGGGCTACGACCAGATGGGCGACATGGAGAGCGTCATGGTCAAGGAGTACGAGCCGTTTATCCTCTCGTACATCGCCACCATGTTCTTCGGTACGCAGTTCGAGTCCATCGACAAGCGCCGTCTGAAGGTGGTCGAGCTGGCTGGAAGCGCATCGACAGGTAACACCACCACTGGAGGCACTACTGAAGGTGGTACCACAGGAGGTGAAAACACTGGCGGTGAGAATAACGATCAAGGTGGTTCTGAGCGGCCCTAAGTAACTTCTGGAATCTTTTTTTTCATACGATCTGAGTTGATGGGAGCCGGATCCTGTGACAGGCTCTGGCTCCCTTTGCTTGAAGCCGTATCGAAAAACAGAAGCGGAAGCAAATTATTCACTTTTCACTATTCACTTAAAAACAATGCCTGATTGCTCTTCTATCCAAAAGTCGCTCGCATGGTGCCAGGGCCGACCGCAGTACGCGGGAATACGGCGCAGGCTATACTTCACGGCTCGCTCGAACATCGTCACATGGCCGACGCTGGGAAAGGACAGCAACGGTCGTGTGCTGTCCGCTGCCTACGACGGGGAGTTTGTGCTGGCCGCTGACAAGGAATGGCTCTACATGGACATCCTGCCCGACAAGTCACAGCTGACATCTGAGGCGCAGGGCGAATACCCCGCACAGTCGCAGCTGAACAAACTGGTCGTGGTACACCCGGGCATAGGGCTGGACGCTGCAGAAGCTGCCGCATGGTTCAATAACAACGAGACGGTGTTCCTGGTCGAGGACATGAGCGGAAACACGCGCGTTGTCGGACATAAGGACTATCCCATCAAGGTAACGGTGTCGCAGGACACGGGACAGGGCATCACTGGCTCTGCAGGGACAACCATCACCGTGGAGGCAAGCGACGATGTGCCAGCCCCGTTCTACCACTATGGCGGGTTCTTCATGACAGGCGACGAACGCGCTGCCATGTACGCAGTGGAAGCCACGCCTGAGACGTTCACGCAGATATAATCTCTCACCGACCGCAAGCATAACAGCGGTTGCTAATTTTTAACTCTAAACTTTTAACTCTAAACATTCATAAACAATGCCTGATTGCTCTTCTGTTCAGAGATCGCTCGCATGGTGCCAGGGTAAGCCTGAGCTGCCCGGCGTGAAGCGGCGCATCTACTACATCTCCAAGTATGACATCGTGGGATGGCCTTCGCTGTCACACGATACAAACGGCCGTCTGAATTCGGCTCAGTATAACGGCAACTTCACGCTTCGTGCTGATGCCAAGTGGCATTATATCGACATCATCCCCGACAAGTCGCAGCTGACTTCGGAGGCACAGGGTGAATACCCTTCACAGACGCAGTTGAACAAACTCGTCGCCGTACATCCGGGAGTGGATGCCGATGCCTCTGCCGCTGCTGCCTACCTCAATAACAACGATAACGTGTTTATCGTCGAGGATATGCGTGGCGCACGTCGTGTGGTAGGCTCCGAGAAATGGCTGACCAAGACGACTGTTGCCCAGGATCTGGGACAGGGTGCCTCTGGTACCGCCAGCACCACCATCAACGTGGAAGCCACGGACGAATGTCCCGCACCCTTCTACACAGGTACTATCGTCACTGAGGACGGTACGCTGCCGGGTGTCGGCGATGCCTCACAAGCCGCATGATGACGTGAAAGCCTATGCAGGGACACAACGCCCTTGACCTTGGTGAGGTGCTGAAAGACATCACACCGCCTGACCTTTCCCTTGCAATGGGCGAGATGACAGCCGCCCGGCGCAAGGAAAAGGAGCAGGATCTCTTCGCAGAGAAGAAACGCAAGGGATGGGACAAGACGGTGGAAGCAAGGTGTGACTTCACACACAAGCCCCGTCTGGTTCATCGTGCAGGACTGTACTTCATTTCTCTGTGGCAGAAGTCGGTCTATGGCAGGACGCTGACCGAAATAAAGGGCGATGACTCGATGGTGGAATTCTTCGCGGAGAATATCACAAAATTGGTATGCGAAACGATTGGTCCTGACCTCAGGAAAGGCGACTGGTGCATCATCACAACACCGAAGCGAAGACACCTGGTAAAGAACTTTGCCACCCGTATTTCGGAGACAATAGCAGCACGTCTGGACATCCCCTTCTATGAGGATGTGTGCAGCTGCAAAAACCGTCAGCGCATGAACGCTGTCTTCACGGTCAACCTCGTTCCAAAGGAACAGAACGTCATCTGCTTTGACGATTTTGTGACCACAGGAAACACGCTGAAATCAATGAAAGTAGCACTTGAAAAGTACAAACTTAATATTTTGTATTTCAGCGGAATAAATAACAAGTTATAGAATATTACTTTAACGCAATATCTTATGAGACAAGACCCTCAATTTACCGCCAAACTGCAAGACTGGATGAACACGCCTGACAGTCAGAAAGACTGGGCTGAAGGTGCCATCCTCTTGCTCCAGTTGTCGGGAAATCAAATCATGTATCGGAACATTTCAGTCAACCCGAAAGGGAAGGCTGAGTTCATCAAGGGACAGCTGCAGAAGTACCTTAACTTCCGGCTCCAGCAACTCACCCACGACGAGGTGGAAGAGATGCAGAAGAAGGTGGACAAAATTGTTGTGAAGGTCATCAAGCCCGATGCCGACAACAGCAAAAAGTCCGCTGAGTTTGCCGACTTCAAGGCTGGCAAACGTCCCGACCATGACTCACTGCCGGAGGAGATTCAGGCGCTCTATGCAGAGAACCTGGACCTGGTGCATCGGATGCGCGAGACGCACATGAAACTTCGCTCGCTCAGTCTGGAAGATGCAACCTGTCCCGACAGTGAGCGATACCCGTATCTTAAAGCGCTTATCGAATATGACAAGAAGCTGCATGAGAACTGGGATGTCTATGACCACTATGTTGCTGGTACTACAGTACCTACCGAGGTAACAGTGGGCGATGGTTCTACCATCGTTATTCCTGTAGAGGAAGAAGCATCCAAGGAGGCCACCGACACAGTAGCCGAGACTACTGAGACGGTTGCCGATGCTCCAGAAGCCGAAGCCAAGACTACGGCTAAGAAAACGACTCGCAAAGCTACGTCAAAGAGCAAGAAAGCAACCGCCACCAAGTAGCGGAAGCCGCTCGAGCTTGCTCGCTTGTTCCGAAGGTCTCAAGAAATTCTTCACTCTTCACTATTCACTCTTCACTTAAATATGAAGCGTACCGCATCAATGGCCGACGTGCTGAAGCCACTGTCTGAGTGTGCTTCACAAGCCTACCTCTCGAATGCAGTCCAAGTGGCTGACCTCTTGGAGTGGATTCTCGAACAGGTAGGCACGGCTAAGGTGTGGCAGACTTCATTCTCCATCTCCGAGGAGTTTCTACGACGGCTCTTTTTTATTGAGAAATCGGGCCGCGTCAGTGAGTTTAACCTGGTTCTTGACCATAAGGCCACGAACAAGACGCTGAAACTCTGGTCATTCATGACACAGGTGATTCAGCGTACTTTCCTCACTGACAACCACTCGAAGATTCTGCTCGTTCTGGCAGAGACGGGTGAGACCGTCTCTGTCATCACCTCACAGAACCTGACACGAGGCAACCGCCACGAGTCAGCCTTCATATCTACTGATCCCGTGATTTTCAAGACGCTCCACACACAGGTGGAGGATTTGATAAACAATCACTCCGTGCCTCTCTACGATTTGTTCCAACAGCGCATCCAACAATGAATCTTGAATACTCTGAAGAAGTGCTCGCTCAGATTGAGCAGTATTCGTCCATATACCTGAAGATTTCAGATATGGCCGTCATCCTCGATGTGCCAGCGGAACAGTTGCGCGAGGACATTGCCGACAGATCAACGGAGGTAAGCAAACGCTACCACCGTGGCAAGGCTACTTCCAAGGTGAAACTGCTGCATCAGGAAATGCAACTGGCCTACGTCGGCAGTCCCCTCGCTTTGGAGAATGCGCAGCGCAATCTCATGGATATGGAGGATGACGAGTAATCCTCAAAAGTGCCAATGATTATATGCCGTTACCATCTATTCTTGACATAGCAAGAACTGACCTTTACACCTCCAAGGAGGAGTTGCTAAAGAACCACGCTGTCACGCAAGTTGAGCACATCCTCCGCTTGCGTGACATGGTAACATGGTGCATCGCCAACCCAGACGCGAAAGACCGCCAGTTTGTCGAGGAGATACTGCAGCGGTACGGCATTTCTAAAGTTACTGCCTACGCTGACCTGAAGATCGTCAAATCCTTGCTGCCTAATCTGGGAGAGGCCACCCGTGACTACCACCGCTGGCGGTATAACGAGATGATACTGGAGACGTATCAGATGGCCAAAAAGCGCAAGGACACCAAGACGATGGAGAAAGCGGCCACCTCGTATGCGAAATACAACCGCATCGATGTGGAGGACGAGCAATCTGTGCCGTACCACATGATCGTGGTGCAGCCGTTCTTCCCGACAACCGACCCGCGCGTTGTCGGTATCAATCCGGTCCCGAACATCGAAGAGCGCATCAAGAAACTCACCAAAGAGCTTGGTGCCTCGCATCCTGATACGCTCAATATTGAATATGAGTCTGCCGACATGAACTTTGAAGAGATCTTCGACGAGCCAAAAGAAGAATTACCAATAAAATAGCCCATCATGCCCACTCAGCCCACAAAGCCCAATACAGAAGTCTGGGACATTGAAGCGAAGCTCCATGAGAAGCGCATCTACTTCAATAAACCGCAGCTCTTAGCACAGTACATCGGTGCCAAGACCACGGTGATTGTGGCCGGGCGACGCACGGGAAAGACGGACTCCATAGCCTCGCCCTTTGTGCTTCGTAATATGCAGAGGATGCCAGGTAGCACAGGCGGTATCGTGGTTCCCACGTTTAAGCATGGCCTGACAAACACCATTCCTGGGCTGTTAGCCGCATGGAAGAGGTGGGGCTACCTCAATGGCATCCACTATGTCGTTGGGCGGAAACCGCCCAAGTCATTCGCCAAGCCCATCACTGAGCCTGCAGACTATGAGCATGTCATCACGTTCTACAATGGCTCAGTGGCCATCATCATCAGCCAAGACCGTCCGGGTTCCTCGAACTCCCTGACGCTCTCATGGCTGCTGATTGACGAAGCAAAGTTCATTGACTACAACAAACTGAAGGACGAGACACTGCCCGCCAATGGCGGCATACGCTCGTACTTCGGGCATCACTCGTTCAACCACTCCATGATGGTGCTGTCTGACATGCCCCAGACACAGAAAGGGTCATGGTTCCTGCACTACCGCGAAAAGATGGATCCTGAATTGATAGAGACAATACAAGGCACCATCTTCAAGATTTGGCAGACGAAGCAGCATATCGCTGACCTTAAAGCCAAACATCAGCCTATTCCTGAATACCTCAAAGGGTATCTGAAATGGCTCGACCAGTCGCTGAACAAGATGCGCTCAGTGGCGGTGTACTACAAGGAGTACAGCACCATAGAGAATTTGCAGCTTCTGGGAGAAGAATACTTGCGGCAAATGAAGCGTGACCTCACGCCAAAGACATTCCAAACAAGTATTCTCTGTCAGCGTATCGGCATCACTCACGATGGCTTCTATTCGTCGATGCAGGAGCATCACAAGTACGATGCCTCCAACTTTGCCTATCTTGACGAATTAGGCTATGACCGCATCCTGAAGGAAACAAGCCAGCAGAACTACGACATCAAGGCAGCGTCGCAGTTCAGCACCATTGGTGGCTGTTTGGACTCACGGGCCGACGAGGACATCAACCCGCTGGCCCCGATTTGCATAGGCATGGACTACAATGCCAATATAAATTGGATTGTTTGCGGCCAGCCGTCAGGCAACCGCCTGAACGTCCTCAAATCGTTCTACGTTAAGTTCGAGCGTAAGATTCCCGCCTTGGTGGAGGACTTTTGCTCCTACTACGCCTACCACCAGAATAAGACGGTCGTGTATTACTACGACGCGACAGCGTTAGGCTCGAACTATGCCGTGAACGACCAGGACTTCCGCTATGTCGTCGTCCATGAGTTTGAGCGCCACGGGTGGCAGGTACAGGATGTGTACCTGGGCAACCCGATGCGCCATGATGAGAAGTACCTGCTCATCAACCAGGGCTTTGCCGGGAAGCAGCGCCTCATGCCGTTCTTCAACCGTCAGAATAACGATGATTTAATCCTCGCTATTCAGTCTGCCGGAGTGGAGCGAGGAAGAAACGGCTTTCGCAAGAACAAGTCTATGGAAAAACAACCTGAGAGCGAAGAGGACTTGCTAGAGCACCGCACCGACGGCACGGATGCTTTCGATACGCTGTATATCGGCTGTGAGAAGTTCCCACAGCATGACACCTATCCAATAGCATTAGGAGGCGTTATGTGATTTTTATACTCCATAAGTTTGATTGACGATTTTTTTGTGTACCTTTGCACAAAAATTTGTCGTATGAAGAGAGAACAAAATAGAGACGAAGAGTTGCAACAACTCTGGGAAGAGGAAATCGGGCCACTGGCATACGAACTTGAAGAGGCGTTTCTGCAGGTATTTAAGAATAAGCCAAAATACCTCCAGAAACCAGCCTTCTTCCTTAGCGCAATCGCTATGACCGCTGGCCATGTGCTACAGGTGTCGGAAAAGATGTTCGACTACAAACATCCTCTGAGGAAGTCATTTGACGATGTGATGACACAGACCTATAATCACTATCGGCTTCATCCAAGTGATGCAGAGGATGGTGAGCCGTCTGTACCAAGCATTGACTGGTCAATGATGAATTGATGCATGTGGTGTACCGAAAAATGGTACACCTTTGTTTCTACAAGATGATGCCTTTGTAGTGGTTTACGGAAGCACTTTCTTTTGAAGGCTCTTCGGGTTTGTCACCTGTTGCTTTCTGAATGAGTTCTTTGATGGCAAGGACAATGACTCCTATGACCATGAAAGCAGCATAAGCCAAAAAACAAAAGATGGCTATAAGAATAATGGCCAAGACCAACCAACCGCTGATAGCAAAAGTAATCATAAAATCCTTTTTTCTGCAAAAATAGGCTTAATTCACGCAATCAAATTGCGTGAATTGGTAAAATATGTTAGTAAGTTAGTAACTTTTCGGAATTTTCTGCCAATAATTATCAATTTTTTTCTACCTTTGTGGCAATTTCGCGCACAAACCTAATTAATGCGCAAGTGAATATAGACCTAAGGCAGAAGATATGGCTAACGTAAAAAATGCGGCTATCCGCGAGATTATTATTGACCGCTGCCTGCAGGACAGGAAAGGTTATACGGTATTGCAAATCCTGAAGAAATGCAATGCCGCTCTGGAGCTGCGAGGCTATCGGGAAATAACCTCGCCAAACACAATCCTCAATGACTTCGTGGCAATATCTAACCGCTGGCACCAGAATATTGTGCCAGTAAGGAAAGGAAGGAATATTGTCTATCACTATGAAGATAGACAATTCTCCATTTTCAAGGCTCCCATCGGAGAGCAGGACATCATTGAGATGTATGAAGCCCTTGAAACTCTCAAAAAATTTGAGTCGTACCAGGGCTTCGAATGGATCGAGGAGCTGAGTTGGAATATCCGCTCAAAACTGTTAATGGGCAACGATGCGAAGCCTGTGATGGCCTTTGATGACAACAAGCAACTGCGAGGAATGGAATTCTTCTCGCAACTGCATGACTACATCCGCATTGAGCAGCCGCTTCAACTGAAATATCAAACTTATCGTTCCAAGGATCTTATGCAGCTCACCGTGCATCCGTACTTCCTGAAGCAATATAATAGCCGGTGGTTCCTGATTGCTTTCAATGAGCAGCGGCAATGTATCTCGAACTTTGCCATCGATCGAATCCTCACCATCGAGACGGTGGGGAAGAAGTTCATTCCTACCGATATTGACTTTACGGAATATTATAATAACGTCATCGGGGTGAGTTTCATTCCTGATGAGCAACCACAGGAAGTATTGTTCGAGGTTGAAGCAATTCAATACCAATATCTAGAATCAAAACCGCTTCATCACTCACAGAAACTGAAAGAAACGACACCCGACGGAAACGTCATCGTGTCACTCTTCGTCATTCCGAACTATGAACTGCGACAGCAGCTTCTGTCTCTGGGCTTCAAGGCAAAAGTGCTAAAGCCTGATAAACTACGGGAACAAATGACATATATCGCACAGAAAATGAATGAAAATTATCAACTGCCGCAAATTGGCTGAGGGTATTTACACTAACTTTGCAAGGTTATTGAATATGAACTATGATTATATTAGAGAACATCTGGATTGTGGTACTTATCGCATTCTTGTGGCTCTTTGCCAAGGAGGGCTTCAAGAAAGCACCTCTCGGATGCCTTGCAGGGTGCATTTTACTTTGCTATATATTCATCAAGGCTTGCACGGAACTTCAGGAGGAGGAAAAAGAAAGAAAGGAATACTCTCGGAAAGCACAAGATAAACTGCTAAGAGAGCTTGGACACGACCCAGATTCTATTCGATTGGAATGGCTTAAAAACAAATGGGGAAGTAACTATATTTATCACATGGACGAACTATAAAAGCAATATGAACAAACAACAGTTAGCAAACAAAATATGGGCATCGGCCAATAAGATGCGGTCAAAGATTGATGCCAATGAATACAAGGACTACATCCTTGGACTTATCTTCTACAAGTTCCTATCGGACAATGAAGTGAGTTACCTCACGAAAGTTCATGGATGGACTGAAGAATATCTAAGTGGACTGGTGGAGGACTACGAAGATGAAGATATGGCCACGCTCATTGAGGACTGCCGCAGCTCCATCGGCTACTTCATCGAGTATAAGAACCTATTTTCTACATGGCTCCTGCCGGAAACCACTTTCAACGTAGCCGACCTTAGCGTAGCCCTCAACACCTTCGACCGTCTGGTGAGTCCGACCTACAAGCATGTATACGAGGGTATCTTCATCACCTTGCAGGCAGGACTAAGCAAACTCGGTGAAAACCCTGCCTCGCAGACTAAGGCTCTAAAAGAGCTAATAAAGCTGATAAAGGATATTCCCACCGACGGTTCACAGGACTATGATGTTCTGGGCTATGTATATGAATATCTTATCAGCAACTTCGCTGCAAATGCTGGAAAGAAGGCTGGTGAATTCTACACGCCGCATGAAGTAGCCATGCTTATGTCAGAGATAGTGGCAGAACATCATCGTAACAAACAGCAGATAGAGATATACGACCCGACCAGCGGCTCTGGCTCGCTGCTTATCACTATCGGAAAGAGCGTTGGCCGTCATATTGAAGACCGTAACCGCGTGAAATATTATGCCCAGGAGCTGAAGGAGAATACCTACAACCTGACACGCATGAACCTCGTGATGCGCGGTATACGCCCAGGTAATATAGACACTCGCTGTGCTGACTCTCTCGGAGAAGACTGGCCCATCGAGAAAACGGGACCGAATGCAGGACGTCCGCTGTATGTTGATGCGGTAGTCAGCAATCCTCCATACTCCCAGCACTGGGATCCCTCAGATGCTGAGATGGATGCTCGTTTCAAAGATTATGGCGTGGCACCCAAGAGCAAGGCAGACTATGCTTTCTTGCTCCATGAGCTACATCACCTGAAGCCCGATGGCATCCTGACCATCGTATTGCCTCACGGTGTGCTGTTCCGTGGTGACCCAGAGGACGACGGCGAAGGAAAGATTCGCAAGAAACTGATAGAGAAGAACCAGATAGACTGTATCATCGGCCTGCCTGCCAACATCTTCTTTGGTACAGGCATCCCGACCCTTATCATGGTACTGAAACAGAACCGTCAGAACGACGATGTGCTGATTATTGATGCATCGAAGGGCTTTGTGAAGGATGGAAAGAACAACAAACTGCGCGACTGCGACATCAAACGTATCGCTGACACGGTACGATTGCGTAGCAATGAGCCGGGCTTCTCTCGTAAAGTAAGCCGCGACACCATACGCCAGAACAACTACAACCTGAACATTCCTCGCTATGTCGATTCATCAGAGGCACCGGAGCAATACGATATCTACGCTACGATGTTTGGCGGCATACCAAATAGCGAGATTGAACTTCTCTGCAATTATTGGGAGGCTCTGCCATCACTGCGCCGTGACTTGTTCCAGCCCGCAAATGACAAACCATATTCGGCCATAACTACTGACGATGTGGCCGCTGCCATTGCCCGTGACGAAGATGCGGGTAAGCTGCGCACACGATTTGAAAAGGCTTTTGAGGGCTTCTGTGACGAGCTGCACCGTCGCCTGATAGACAACGTTCAGACAGTGCGCGAACTGAAGGAACGCTATGAGATAGCCGACGACATCTTCCGCAGGCTGACAGACATCCCCTTGGTAGACCGCTACGCTGCCTACCAGGCGATGAGTAACGAATGGCAGACGATAGCCAACGACATTGAGACACTGCAGGCTGAAGGTATTGATGCCGCGCGAGTTGTTGAGACGGCCTATAAGCTGGTGAAGAAGGGCGACGAGGATATTGAAGTGCCTGACGGACTGAAAGGGCGCATCATTCCCTTTGAACTGGTGCAGCACACGATGTTCCAGACAGAGCTGCAGTCCATCAGCGACAAGGAGGCTCGTCTGGAGGAACTGGCCACCGAAGCCGAAGAGTTGCAGGACAGCTTCACAGAAGAAGAGTCACAGGAATACACCGAGGGTGATGATACTCCAAAGCTCGACAAAGCTAAAATAAAGAGGGATGCCAAGAGTAAGTCAGGAGATATTGACCCTGAGACAAAAATCAAATTGAAGCGGTTCGTGGTAATCTGGGATGACCAGACGAAACTGAACAAGGCTATCAAAGAGGAGCGTCAGGCACTCATCGACAAGACTAAGGAGGCAATAGAAAACCTGACAGACGACGAGGTGAAGCAGTTCCTTCATAAAAAATGGATTGACCCGATACTGGAGGGCATCAACGGCACGCTGACCACCGTATTCTCTGATATGGAGAAACGCATCACTGCACTGGCACGCAAGTACGCCGTTTCCTATAATGACCTGGGACAGCAGCTTGCCGAGGCGCAGACGGAACTGGCCTCTTTGGTGGCTGACCTCACCGGCGACGAGTTCGCACTGGAGGGATTGAGACAGTTGAACTTTTCTCATAATTAATGTAAGACATGGAACAAAAGAACGACATACAGATTACCGCACGTATAGACAAACTCTTTGAGCAAATTTCCGTTCTAATCGAACAGGGAAGGCGAAGGGTTGTAACCGCAGCAAACATTGCAGAGGTTTACACAAAGTTTGGGGTGGGACGATACATTGTGGAAGATGAACAGCAAGGGAACACCCGGGCAGAATATGGTAAACAAATTTTGATTGAACTGTCTGCAAAACTAACTGAGCGTTTTGGAGAAGGTTGGTCGAAAGAGACGTTGAAAAAATGTAGGTATTTTTACAATGTCTATGGTGCAGGACGAATTGGGTCTACAGTGTTGACCCAATTGAGCCAAACGGAAAAAGGTCTACAGCGTGGACCCAATTACGAAGAGATTGAGAAACAGAGTATAGCTGCCCCTCAGTTTACCCTATCGTGGAGTCACTATCTCATCCTGATGCGAATAGAGAATCCTGATGCTCGCAGTTTCTATGAGATAGAATGTACACAGCAACAATGGAGTGTGCGTCAGCTTGGCCGTCAGGTGGGTAGCAGTCTTTATGAACGGTTGGCATTGAGCCGGGACAAGAACGAGGTGATGCGACTGTCGAGGGAAGGACAAACTATAGAGAAATCGTCTGACATCATTAAAGACCCACTGACGCTGGAATTCCTGGGACTGAAACCCGACGTGATGTATTCAGAAACGAAGCTGGAAAATGCCATCATCAATAAAATGCAGGCATTCCTCTTGGAGCTGGGAAAGGGCTTTCTCTTTGAGGCACGACAGAAGCGTTTTACTTTCGACGAGGAACACTACTATGTTGACTTGGTATTCTATAACCGCCTGCTCCAGTGCTATGTCCTCATCGATTTGAAAACGAATAAGCTGACACACCAAGACCTCGGACAGATGCAGATGTACGTCAATTACTACGACCGCTATGTGAAACAGGATTTCGAGAATCCCACCATCGGCATTCTCCTTTGCGAGAGCAAGAAAGACGCATTGGTAGAACTAACACTGCCAAAGGATGCCAACATCTACGCGACGCAATATCAGCTCTATCTGCCTGACAAGGCTTTGCTACAAGCTAAGGTGAAAGAATGGATTGAGGAATTTAACGAGGCTAACCCAGAAAACGAATGAGGCTATGGCACAACAAGAAATAACGCTGAAAGGGATTGATGGGCAGGTGGACGAGCTGGTGCTTACCACCAATGGCGAGTCCACAAGTGGCAGCTTGGAGGATTGTGCCAAGATGCTGTTCCCGCAGGAGGGTGAGACGACACCGAGATTACGCTTCAAAGGATTTGAAGGAGAGTGGGAAAAGAAACTGCTTAGCGATTGTCTTGAAATATCGGAGGAAAAGAACTTCGATAATCAATTTGGTATAGAAGACGTACTATCTGTCTCAGATGATTATGGAGTTGTCAATCAGATAGAACATCTTGGAAGAAGTTATGCTGGCAAGTCGGTAAGTGGTTACAAAATACTACGCCCTGGACAAATCGTATATACGAAATCACCTTTAAGGGCAAAACCATACGGAATCATCAAAGAGAATACAGGAAAGGCTGGCATTGTTTCAGTACTCTATGCCGTATATAATCCGAAGGAGGGTATCGCTCCAGAGTATATACATTACTATTTTGATCCTGCATGGCGATTGAATGCCTATATGCGCCCACTGGTAAACAAGGGTGCAAAGAACACAATGAACATAAGTGATGAGACGGCACTAACCGGCTACATCTTGATTCCAAAGGAAATAGAAGAACAGAGGCGCATCGCATCTTTTTTGCAAAGACTCGATACTCAAATGAAACTACATCAGGAACAGTTTGAGCGATTGAGCAAATTGAAGTCAGCTTGTCTCGACTCAATGTTCCCTGCGGATTCAGAAAAATGCCCCCCCCTCCGATTCATAGGTTATAATGGAGAATGGGTCACAACCTTATTAGGTAACATTTATAAAGAAAGGAATGAAAACAATATATACGGAGAGATGCTATCTGTGACGATGAATCAAGGAATAATTAAGGCATCCGAAAATGGAAGATTTGACAACTCTAATAGTGACAAATCTCACTATAAGGTTGTTAAGGTGAATGATATTGCCTATAATTCTATGCGAATGTGGCAAGGTGCAAGTGGCTGTTCTCCCTATGAAGGTATTGTCAGCCCTGCATATACAGTGGTCACTCCTATAGATGGAATTGATTCTTCGTTCTTTGCCTACCTCTTTAAAACTGACAGTATGATAAACCTGTTCAAGTTAAACTCACAAGGCCTGACATCGGACAACTGGAATCTGAAATATCCAGCATTTAGCAAGATAGAGGTCTCATACCCAGAGAGCTTGGAAGAACAGAGAAATATTGCGATGTTCTTTCGTAATCTTGACTCACAAATAATTACCCAAAAACAAAGTCTGGAACGGCTAAAGCAGATGAAAACCGCCTGCTTGAACAGCATGTTCCCGAGAAATGGGGGGGGTAAATTCATACCTCTAATCAGATTCAAAGAATTCAAAGGTGAATGGATTAGGAAGAGTTTCACGGAGGTATTTATTTTCCTTAAAAACAATTCTCTATCAAGGGCGGAATTAGAGGACACTGGTATTGTAAGAAACGTACACTACGGAGATATTCTAATTAAGTTTGGGGACATCATCGACATGAGCATAGAACTTATACCATATATTAAGGATGAAGCACAGGCAAAAGCGCTTGCGCAGATGTGTTCTCTTCAAAATGGCGATGTTATTTTTGCAGATGCCGCAGAAGATAATTCCGTTGGCAAATGCGCAGAACTCATTTCTGTCGGAAATAATGTTGTAGTATCAGGACTTCACACCATTCCATGCAGACCAACTATTTCTTTTAGTGAAGGATTTCTAGGCTATTGTCTAAACTCTCCTTCATATCACGACCAGTTGCTACCTATGATTCAGGGAACAAAGATTTCAAGTATTTCTAAAAAATCAATTGCTAATACGTTCGTCACCTTTCCAGAAAGTTTAGAAGAACAACACCGCATCTCCTCTTTCTTCCGAAACCTCGATAAAAAGATTACCCTGCATACTCAACGTATGGAAAAACTGAAGCAAATGAAAGTGGCTTGTTTGAACCAAATGATAGCATAACGAAAAGAAATAAACATAAACATAAACAGAGAATATATGCCTAACGATTTGAACATTCATCCGTTTGAAAAGGAGTCGGCCTTCGAGCTGGCCTTGTGTCACCTCCTGTCAGAGCATGGCTGGAGTCCAGAGGTTCTAGTACAGCCTTCTGAGGAAGATCTTGTGCAGAACTGGGCTGACATTATCTTCGACATGAACCGTGAGCGTGAACGTCTTGGTAACAGTCCGTTAACTTCTTCGGAAATGCAGCAGATTATCGACAAAGTGAATCTCTGTGGTAGTCCGTTTAAGGTGAACAAACTGATAAATGGCAAGTTCATCAGCATCAAGCGAGACAATCCCGCAGATACTGAGAATCTGGGCAAGGAGGTTTATCTGAAAATCTTCGATCCCGCCGAGATTAGCGCAGGACAAAGCCGATATCAGATAGCACGTCAACCTCGCTTCAAGGCAACAAATCCGTTGGCAGGTGACCGTCGTGGCGACGTGCTGCTGCTTATCAACGGTATGCCTGTCATCCACGTAGAGCTGAAACGTAGCCGTGTGGATGTGTCGCAGGCTGTGTTCCAACTGAAAAGGTACATGCATGAGGGCGTGTTCGCGTCAGGCATATTCTCCATGGTGCAGATATTTGTGGCCATGACTCCAGAAAAGACGCTTTACTTTGCCAATCCCGGCGCTGAGGAGCGGTTCCAGAGGGAGTTCCAGTTCCATTGGGCAGACTTCAATAACCAGGAGATATTCGACTGGCACCGCGTGGCCACCGAGCTTTTGAACATCCCCATGGCGCACCAGATGATAGGCTACTACACTATTGCTGACGACAAAGACCAAACGCTGAAGGTGCTGCGCTCATACCAGTATTATGCTGCTAGTAAGATTTGTGACGTTACCCACGACATCAACTGGGACGAACACCAGCACCGGGGCGGCTACATCTGGCACACCACAGGCTCAGGCAAGACCATGACATCATTCAAGTCGGCACAGCTCATTGCTAACAGTGGCGATGCCGACAAGGTGGTGTTCCTGATGGATCGCATAGAGTTAAGTATACAGTCGCTCGACGAGTACAGAGGATTTGCAGGAGAGGATGAAAGCGTTCAGGACACACAGAACACGCTGATACTGGCCACGAAGTTGGAGAGCACAAGTCCAGACGACCGACTGATAGTGACTTCCATACAGAAGATGTCGAACATCAAGGCTGGTGGCAGCATCAGCGCAGAGACGATAGAGCGTATCGGGAAGAAGCGTCTTGTGTTCATCATTGATGAATGCCATCGCTCGGTGTTCGGCGAAATGCTGCAAAGCATCAAACGTACATTCCCCCGCGCTTTGCTCTTCGGTTTCACGGGTACGCCTGTGTTCGAGGAGAATGCTCACAACGAGATAATGACCGAGACACTGTTTGGCGACATGCTGCACAAGTACACCATCGCCAACGGTATTCCTGACGGTAATGTGCTGGGCTTCGACCTCTACCGCATCAACACCTTCAGCGACGAGGAACTTCGCGAGAAGGCTGCTTTCTGTCAGCTTGACATCCATAGCGAAGAGGAGATTGGTGACGATGAGGAAAAGAGACGAGTCTACAACCGCTTCATGCATGAGCTGGAGATGCCGGACACCTACATTGAGAACGGAGAGACGCGCCATGGTGTAGAGCACTATCTGCCAAAGGCGCTCTATCAGCAGGACATCCACCATCAGGCAGTAGCAGCTGACATCATGGCAAAGTTTGAACGTGTGAGCAAGAACCGTAAGTTCCATGCCATGCTGGCCGTACAGAACATTCCCGAAGCTATTGCCTATTACGAGCTGTTCAAGCAGCAGTATTCTTCGCTGAATGTATGCGCCGTATTCGACAACAACATCGACAACAGTGACGAGGGCATTGCCCGCGAGGATGCCATTCTTGAGATGTTGAGCGACTATAACGAACGGTATCATACTTCATTCGGACTGCCCAACTATGCCAAATATAAGAAAGACGTGGCCAAGCGTCTGGCTCATAAGAAGCCTTACACCAACATAGACCATGACCACGCACAGCAGATAGACCTGCTGATCGTGGTGACACAGATGCTGACGGGCTATGACTCAAAGTGGGTTAACACACTCTATGTAGATAAAGTGATGAAGTATGTTGACATCATTCAGGCCTTCTCGCGTACAAACCGTCTGTTTGGCCCAGACAAACCCTTTGGCACCATCTACTACTACACATTCCCATACACCATGGAGCGCAACATTGAGGATGCGCTGGAGGTGTATGTAGACCGTCCGCTCGGTGTGTTCGTGGACAAGCTGGAGGACAACCTCATGAACATCAATCGGAAGTTCCTGCACATTCGCGACATTTTCCATTCGCATGAGATATTCAATTTCGAGCGTCTGCCGGACACCCGGGAAGATCGTCGTATGTTCGCACAGGATTTCAGCAGCATGACACGACTCATTGAAGCAGCTAAGTTGCAGGGCTTCGCATGGGAGCAGGATGAATATGAGTTCAAACATGACGATGCTTACACACATGTCACGATGGAACTGGACGAGCAGACGTATCTCATTCTGCTGCAACGTTACCGCGAGCTGTTTGAGCGTACTGGAAACGGAACCGAAGGACATGACTTTGACTATCCTGTTGATACCTACATCACTGAGACGGGCACTGGTGCTATCGATGCAGAATATATCAACTCGAAATTCGTGCGCTTCATCAAACGACTGTATACCGATGGCCCAGGAAGCGAGCCTACACGTGAGGCCTTGCGGGAACTGCATAAGACGTTTGCCTCGCTGCCGCAGAAAGACCAGCGTACAGCCATAGTTATTCTGCACGACATCCAGCGGGGCGACTTGCGGCCAGAGGCTGGCAAGACTATTCAGGACTACATCAACATGTACCAGTTGCGCGAACTGTGGCAACAGGTTCAGACCATTTCTGAAGCAACGGGTGTTAATGCTGGAAAGCTGCAGCAATTGATAGTGGCAGGGCCGACGGAAGATAATCTTGATGACTTCAACCGTTTCTCGGAGTTACGCCTCACAGTGGATGCACAGAAGATGCGCACGTTCATTACAAGAGTAGAGGGGCGTGAGCCGAAACCGCAGTTCGTTATCGCACGTGGAACGAAGCTGCTGAAGGACTTCATTCTCGACGCTGATATGCGTGAAAAAATTCTGGCCGCATGGCTCAATGATGACATCACCATACAGAATGTCGTCATTGAGCAACCGTCGGTGGAAGAGGAATTCGAAGCCTTGGAGAATCCGTGTACAAGTACAGGCGAACCTGAACAGGATACTGGAATGACCATTCAATTCATGCCGCATCTCAATAAGTCTAAGGCCAGAGTGGAGGACATTATATCGTTCACCTTGAATGGATTGAAGAACAATATGCGCCCGACAAAGGAGATTGTCAATGCATTGTTTTATGTGATGGACTGCGACAGCCTTCCGTCGCTCGACGGCGTTGGCCTATTCATTCACCGTGCCTTCATCAACCTTTATAAAGATAATGCGAACATCGTCGATAAATTCGTGGCTTTCAATCTACTTGTCACGAAGTTTGAGGCATACCTGAAGAAACTGTTCTACTTGATGAAGAACGAGGAAGTGAAACCGCAAAACGAAGGTGAAGATGTTACCTGGGCCAACGTGATTCATGCTGTGAAGCCGCTCTGGCAGCTAAAGTACAGTACAGATGAGAATAAGCAAAGGCTATATCAATGGCTACTCATGGTGAAAGAATGGCGTAACAGTGAATCACACATTTCGCCTACCGCTTCCGAACAGGAAATAAACGGTGCAATCAGCATCATCATCACCATGTACTGCTATGCCACTGGCTCGTGCATCACCGAGCTGGAGATGAACGGCCACGATGTGGAGCAAGAAACTGAGACTACTCTTGACTTGGCAGCTGAAAATCCTGTTGACAACGAATAAAAAAGCATCAATATGAAGACATTATCAGTGCAGCAACCATGGGCATCAGCAATCTGTACCGGGGTGAAAGATGTTGAAAACAGAACATGGCAACCGAAAGGGGGGCCGGGTAGGATACTCATTCATGCCAGTGCGAAGAAAGTACCAAAGGATTTCGACGAGAAGAACCTTTGGCCGGAAATGATTTCTACAATGTCAAACCTCAGGACGTTTGGAATACTTCCTGAATATGAGGACATGCCTTTGTCTGCTATCATCGGCTACGTCGACGTGATAGGCTTCGACAACAACAATGACAGTGAATCACCGTGGGCAGGTCCTGACTGCACGCACTGGCAATTGTCCAATGCGTACCTGTTTGACAAACCGATTCTTGATGTAAAAGGGAAACTGGGGCTGTTTGACTATCCTCTTGATGAGAATAATTTACCGCCCGCACATAAGATTGAACAGAATTTCCCCGAACTGGAAGGCGACACACTTATTGTGCATCTAGGTGACAAGGCTTGGAAGATACTGATGGAGGATGATACAGTATTCTGCATGGATATTAACGACCCTTATGTCATCGAGGCTATTTGCAAGGAGGATTCCTTTGAACTGAAAGAGGTCAAAGAGATACGCTTCATTCATGCAACGGACGTAATTGTTCGCA
>Ga0310696_10003475_pt1 | contig 19664 bp, 20 predicted proteins | sample AusTroGonzalo_MG_4_FD_203885 | JGI IMG/M metagenome (GOLD analysis project Ga0310696, IMG submission 203885) | Bovine rumen microbial communities from tropical cattle in Woodstock, Queensland, Australia - Gonzalo_02 (v2) (version 2) | ecosystem: Host-associated > Mammals > Digestive system >... | reverse complement strand
AGCCCCTTCATTTTCTTTCTGTCACCAGAAAGAAAACGGAAGCAAAAGAAAGAGTGCGAAAACGTCCTGTGCTCGGAGGCCGGTTGTCCGATTTTAGTAGCCACTCAATGAACTCGCTTCGCTCAGACAGCATTTCGTATTTCGTTCCTTGGCTCGCTTCTCGAGCCAAGACTCAATATGGCTCCGAAAATAGGACACCCTCTAAAGACCTCCTCGTGCGGAGTGTTTTCGAGTCTTGCTGCGCGTTCCCTGAGCCCCTTCTGCGTTCCCAGAGCCCCCTCCCTCAGCGGTCCCTGAGCTTGTCGAAGGGAAAACCGCAGAGTGTTTTCGAAGAAGCTGCGCGCAGCCGATAAAAAATACGCCAGACCTTTGATGGTCTGAGCGTACCTTAATGTAAGAGCGACAGGAGGAGCGGTTAAGTCTCCCCATATAGGGGGAACTGATGGAACAGCGAGAGGAGAGGCAAGTTTTACTTGAACTCTCCCGAGTCGTGACAGAAGTCGACCGAAGGTCAAGTTTAGAGGGGGTGGATGCTTCTTTTGGTTCTTTTCTTCGCGCCGAAGAAAGAGAACAGATAGCAGGGTACAACCCTGCATTGTAGATGGAACTTCTTGCGTCCCGCTGGTAACAAGCGAGATAGCCGCATTGCGATATATTTTTACAATAATCCCCTCATAACTCGCGTGGAGATCAGGAACGCAGGAATGGACCTCGTACACGCGAGTTTTGAACGAATTTTGTATTTCTCTGATATCAAGCACGTTACGTCTGCCTGGCAAAGGGGCAGGATTTTTCCCTCAAAGAGATAGGCCTTATGAGTCGTGGAGATAGGCTCTACGAGTGAAGGAGATAATCCCTATACCCTATAAGAGATTATCTCCTTCACTCGTAAGTGCCATTCCTTTCGGTTGTGGAGATGATCTCCTTGATTGTTAGGAGGCGCTCCTACCCAAAGCAGCCACCTTCTCTACACTGAACAGGGCAATAGTCCCCTATAACCAGGCAAAAAGGAGCTAAAAGACACCCCCTGTTTTTCCTGGTTCGCTACTTCTCACAACCACTTTTTTAATCACTTTTTCATGACAAAAGACCTTTCTCTTTTGCCTCATTCCTCTGATCTAATGTCAAGGTAGTGAATAAAATCGCCCACCTTTACATGACACTAACCAACAACAAGCGAGAACCTTAAGCCCAAGGCATTTGCGATGAGCATGAATGTAGAGAGCTGCATATCAGTCTGTCCTTGCTCCAGTGAAGAAATATACTCGCGTTTCTTTCCTATGCGCTCCCCTAACTGTTGTTGCGTCAGTTTCTGACGTTTGCGCTCTTCACGCAGAATCTCGGCATAGTACCATGCTTTAGCCTTTGCCTCAAACTCCTCACGGCTGGGTGTGCCCCTTTCGCCATATTTCTCAGCCAGATGCTCTGAGCCAGTAGTCAGTTTGGATAGTTTCTTCTCGTCAATCTTTATCATCTTCTCTTCCTCCTTTATTTATATTTATCTAAGATCTGCCGTGCTGTTTCTATTTCGTTTTTATATTGCTTAGTGCTCTTTTTAAGAAATGAGTTCAGAAAGAGTACACGCTTACTCTCCATAAACGAAAGGGAGTCGATGGCGAACACTATTGTACGATATTCATTGGTGCCGACAGAGACTCTTGCTTCGTAGAATTCTGTTCCTTCGAGATTCTTGACGAATCTCTTGTTAACCACATATTGGGTCTTTATAATCATCTCCACATAATCATACTTCGCCTTTACCTTTTCGTCAAGGTTGGCATAGTATTCATCGTACTCCAAGGAGTGATATGTCTCCCTTATATCCTCTTTCATGTTGCAAAGGTAATATATTTATTCCAAATTACAAATAAAAAGGAATAAAAAAATTCTTTTTTCTAGATTCTCAATTATGATATTCATTTGTTATATTCATATCCCTCACCAAGTCTCTCTGACTTAAAACAGCACTGAGCCTGTGATTTTATATTGGGTAAAATATAGATAATAATGATATCTCAATAATCTTTTTTCAAAAAAACGAGATATATCTCAGTATTTATTCGTATTTTTGCAACGTCCATGCCGATGTCTTCGGACAGATAGGGGTGGACAACGACATATTGGAAAGCGTCATTGATGCTTTGTTTTTGGCTATCTGAAACTTCCACAAATGATAGACCAGTCAAGAGCAGAGTCAGAGATGGATGCTACGGGTGTGGTATATATACTCCCGGAGTGTGCAGAGGGCAAATTTTGCCCTCACGCACACTTATGGGTATATTGTATACTTTACGGCGTGGGTATCCATATTCTGTTTGTTCACTGGTCGGGCTGTGGAAGGCCTCAGATAGCGGGACAAGCAGATGAGGATACCCCGCTTTTTGTATGCTTCGAAACCAATAATGAGAACCCACTGACACTTGGGTATCAGTCAGAACAACGAACTGCCGTTTATGCAAGCGGCAGCAATCAAAGGAAATATGACTGAGACGCAAGAAGAGTTAGCGATAAGGGTAAGGGAACTTCAAAAGGAGGTTGATCGCTTAAATGCTCAACTGAAAGAAAAACGCTTTGGACTTACATGGGTTGATGTACCAGAATCCTTTGAACAGGAAAGCGAGAACAAGATTCCTGTTTTGGAGGAAGTGCCAGAGTTGGCTGTCTATCATAATGATGGATTGCCTACACATGTTCTTATAGAAGGGGATAATTATCATTCATTAAAATGCTTGAATTATACTCATCAAGGGATGGTTGATATTATTTATATTGATCCACCCTATAACACAGGTAGTGATGGATTCAAATATAGAGACTCTCGTTTCTTAGAAGAATACCCTGATGGAACCCAAATCCCTTCCAACCACCCTTTACGTCATAGCGTATGGCTTTCCTTTATGAGAAAAAGGCTGTCATTGGCCCAAAATCTATTAAAAAATGATGGTGTAATCTTTATTAGTATTGGTGACGATGAATTATCTAATCTAATAGGACTATGTGATAGCCTTTTCGAGAGGGTCGCAATAGTTCCACGTATTGCAAAGAAAGGTTCTGACCAAGGGACTCATTTCAGACCTACGAAAGATTATATTCTTGTCTATACGAAAAATAAAACCATTCTAAAAGGTTTTATGGATTGTATAATGCCTGAAGAAAGGACTTACCCGTTTACTGATGATAAGAGTAGTCGCAAATATAGAAAGGCTCATTCACTATATCAAGCCTCTTTAGACCCTATGAGAGGTTGCAAGAATCAGAGATATTATATTGAAGCGCCAGACGGAACATTGATTATTCCTCCTGGAGACCATTTCCCACAGGAAAAAATCGATGGAGGAAAAATAGTTCCTCAAAACAGGAGTGATAAGGTTTGGCGATGGAGTGATAAATCATATATGGAAAACAAAAATATTATTATGTTTGCTAAATCATCTCGATCGCCATTGGTTGATAGCGATGGAAGGCATACTGATTGGAATGTATATGAGAAGAAGTATAGGGATGAAGAATTGGAGGATATGGAGAATCCTCTTCCTAATGATGTTCTTTATGATTTCATCAACACATTGGGTACGACACGTTTATCCAAGATTGACATTGATTTTCAATATAGTAAACCCTTTGAACTAGTCAAATACCTAATACAGATCACTGACAAATCAAAGAATGCACTTATTTTGGACTTCTTTGCAGGTAGTGGAACAACAATGGAAGCAACGTTGCAACTCAACGAAGACGATGGTGGTAATAGACAATGTATATTATGTCAAGAGAATGAGAACAATATCTGCCGAGATATAACATATGAAAGGAACAAGCGAATAATGAATGGATATACGAGCAAATCCGGAATAATAACAATTCCATTTGGTAATTCTTTGAAATATTATAGGACTGCTTTCGCTGGCAAGAATCGACCCAAGGCAGCAACAGATGATGACAAACTGATGCTTGCGAAAAAAGCAGGATGTTTACTGAGTTTGGCAGAGAACACACTCTATGAGATGGAGATGACAGACTACTATCAGATCTACACTAATGAGAAGGGTCACTGGACATGCATATACTTCCAAGAGGATTATTCGCACTTTGATGAGTTTCATCAGAAAGTTTCTGCCTTACTGGGCAATGAGAAGAGCATCTATGTGTTCTGTTGGTCAGATGGAGCCGAATTTGCAACCGAGTTCGAGTATGAAAAAGATGTAACGGTGAAGAGCATTCCGCAACCAATACTTGACATTTACAAATCACTAAACGCATAAGGAATATGGCAAGAATAGAATATCAAGAGAAAGCTGTTGAAGATTTACTGCGCCAGTTCAAGGAGTTGTGGAAGCAACCGCAGCACCAGATACCAATTACTTTGAAAGCTCCAACAGGAAGCGGTAAGACATACATGACAGAAAAGTTCATCTGTGAACTCTCGAAGCAACCAGATTGGGTGCAAGATGTTGCCTATGTATGGATAACATTTAGCGATGACTTGGCCATGCAAAGTCGTGATAAATTTATGGATTATTTCCCCACTTCATTGCCTGGCAGACTGCTTACCATTCAGGACTTTCAACAGGGAGCATTGCATGAGCGTGATATCATATTCTTGAATTGGCAGAAGTTGGTAAGTAGAAGTGCCGAGAATCGTGTGCTTCGCCGTCCTGATGACGATAGGAACAAAAAGGAACAGGGTTTCTATTTTGAAGATGTTGTGGAATTGACCCATGCGGAAGGGCGCGAGTTTGTAATGATAATCGACGAAAGTCATAAAAACGTTACCGATGCTGCCGTGCGTGATGTCATTGGCCCAATCAATCCCAAAATTATCTTGAAGGTATCGGCTACTCCTGAGAGCGAACCTTCACATTCTGATGTGGTTAACCATCGAGCCGGATGGTACGAAGTACCGCGTCAGGATGTGATAGACGAAGGAATGATTAAGCGTGAATTGGTGTGCCAAACGGAAGAAGATATCAAGGGCCAAGGCGATAAGGATCTTGATGAACTGTTGCTCGATTTGGCAATGGAACGCAGAGGGCAGTTGGTGTCAGACATCGATAAATTCGGGATGGATGTCAATCCGTTGGTCATTATTCAGTTACCGAACAACACAAGTGTTGACACCAGTGATCAAACAAAAGAAGAGGTGGTTACTGATTATCTTACCAGTCACGGTGTAGAACCCACAAGAATAGCTAAATGGTTTACAAACGAGAAGAAACCTACAGGATTGGAAGACAATAACAGTCCATACGATTATCTACTGTTCAAAATGGCTGCTGGCACGGGATGGGATTGCCCGAGAGCGCAAGTGCTTGTGATGCTGAGAGACATTCAGTCTGAGACTTTCCAAACCCAGACTATTGGTCGTATAGTGAGAATTCCAGTAAGAGGCGTTCCTGGAAGTGAGGTTTTCCAGACGGGCTACATCTATACAAACTATTCGCGCAAAGCAGTGTTGGCAGGTGAGTATAAGGAGCCTGGCAATAAACCTAAAGTAAATGTTGCAGAGAATATTCAGGGAAAAGAAATCGTCATCGATGAGCTACTACAGTCAGAGTACATGTCACGTGTGGATTATGGGGATTTGGGTAAAAGTTGGGAGTTCCAGCAGTGTCTCATTAAGACGTTCAACGAGTATTTCGGGATTACTGCTGAAGATATGACTGATGCTGTAAGAGATAAGCTGAAGGCGAAGCAATTGCAGATAATTCCCCGATTGGAACAACAAATTGTAGTCGATGCTAAGTTTGATGATCTAGACCAAATCAGTTTTTATTTCAACGGTAACGATATGAGCCGTGAAGTAAGTAGGCATGATGTTCAGAAACTTTTCTCAAAGATTTGTGTGGATTTATTGAAAGCTCAGACCGATGATGATGCTAAGATAGCTAACGTTGCTCGTTCGTTTGGAACGTTAAAAAGCGCATTGAGATTATGGTTTAAGTCATACGCTTTTAGAGAGGATGATGATGATGCACGTTATCGTATTTTCCTTGTAGATGTGCTTAACAAAGGCGAGAAAAGCATCTTCAAGCAGCTTGTGACTGAGACTTTGAAACGACACTTCCCACAACGAGAGGAACTTATCAGAAAACGTCGTGAGGAAGCAGAGCAGCAAGAAACTACTACTTTCATAATTCAGAAAGTATATGCTTACAGCGATGATTACGAGCCATTGGAGATGGAGCGTTGCTTATTCAAGCCTTTCTATATAGGTAAGAATTACGATGGGCGTACCAACGAATTGAAGTTTGCTAATTATTTAGATAGGCAGGAAACTATAGAATGGTGGATGAAGAATGGAGACAGTGGCAAAGATTGGCTGTCAATTCGATATTTCAACGAGACAACACAGAAAAAAGAGTTGTTCTATCCAGATTGGATTTATAAGAAGAAAGATGGAACCATCGGTATTTGGGATACCAAGGGAGGACAGACCGCTTCTTCGACGGAAACCAAGAACAAAGCAGAGGAACTTCAGCATCATATAAAGATTCTGAATAGTCATGATCGTGAGGGTATTCGTTATGAAGGGGGCATTGTGATTGAAGCAAACTCAATGTGGTATTGTAATAGTAACGACAAGTACTACTATAAGCAAGGATCTACTGACGGTTGGAAAAATATGAACGAGATGTTTATTTCCCCCACTTGAGGCCCAGATAGTGGGCGAGGGCGAGGTTGGCAACTATGAGGGGCAAGCCGATCAGAGCGTATGACAACAGCTGTGATGGACTGAACTGATGGCATAGCTCGTGTATGACCATGTAGGAAAAGGGGAGTAGGAGGATGGATGACACAAGACCTGGTATGTAGCCTCTTACGACAATTGCCTGAATGATATGTACGACAAGATGGATGGAGAAGGCCAGGAATATGGCCGTCCAGAGTTCGATGGCGTATGCGCCTCCGAGAAGTGCATAGATGGTGATGGCCACCAACACGACGAGCTCTTCTAAGGCGGCCGTCAGGAAGGCCTTGGTGTTCATGCGTTGCAGGTGGTCGAATATACGTCGCAACCTGGGGAGGCGTGTGCTCAAGGCGGCATGATGTGCGGTCACCCATCTGTGCTGCACGGCCACCTCTTCCCCGTCGTGAACGACGAAGGCAAGAATGAATAGGATGTAAATGATGTTCATCGTCATGCAAAGATCGGAAATTCTTGTCGTAACCCGATGACAAAAGGCGTTTTTTTGTGTCGGAGAGGCGATATTCTTGACATAGACATAATTATAATAAGAAGAAATGTTGTATCTTTGCGACATGATAACAGATAATCAATAACTGATGTGATGGAAAAGAAAAGAGCAATCGTGATTGGGGCCTCGTCGGGCATCGGAAGAGAGGTGGCGCGGCTGTTGATGGCTGAGGGATGGACGCTGGGCGTGGCGGCACGACGCACGGACCTGTTGCAGACGCTCGGTGACGTGCAGGTGGAGCAGATTGACGTGACCAGTGAGAAGGCTCCTGAGCGCTTGCGTGCATTAATAGATAAGGTGGGGGGCATGGACTTGTTCTTCTATGCCTCGGGCATCGGCAAACAGAACCGTGAGCTGGCGGAGGGCATCGAGATGGCGACGATGCAGACGAATGCGCTGGGCTTTACAAGGATGGTCGGTGAGGCATACCGTTACTTCGCAGAACAGGGTGGGGGACATATCGCTGCCATCACCTCGATTGCAGGAACGAAAGGACTGGGACCGGCACCGGCGTATTCGGCCACGAAGGCCATGCAGAACGTGTATCTGCAGGCTTTGGAGCAGCAGGCGCATGCCCGTGGCCTGAAGATACGGTTTACGGATATCAGACCGGGCTTCGTGGATACGGCCCTGCTTGCGGGCGACTTCCGTTATCCGATGATGCTGAAGCCTGAGCGTGTGGCGAACGAGATCGTGCAGGCGATCAACGGCAAGAGGCATATCCGCGTGATCGACTGGAAGTATAGGTTGCTCACGGCCGTATGGCGACGCATCCCCCGTTGTATCTGGCGGCGCATGAAGCTCTGATGGTCGATTGTGAAGGCTGATACGGGACGAATAGAGAAAAATGTAAGCGAAATCGCAAATTTTCTTGCAAAATATTTGTTTGTTTCGTGGAAAAGTGATAATTTTGCACCCGTTAAACAAAAAGACAAGACAATGAATAAGTTGAACGCCTATATTTACGTCTACTTTTACTTTGCAAGAAATTGTGAAGCGGGAAGTTGCGTATAATTTCAACTTATGACTGAATAAAGAAATACTAAGGTCCCGCTTCACAATAGTGAAAGCGGGATTTTTATTAAAGATACGACAGAATATGAAGAGAATTGCCATTCAGGGACTGATAGGATCGTTCCACGACATTGCCGCACATCTGTACTTCGAGGGAGAGCAGATACAACTGATCTGCTGTTCGACTTTCGAACAGGTGTTTGCCAATATCAAGCAGGATCCTACAGCCATCGGCATGCTGGCCATAGAGAACACAATCGCCGGCTCGCTGTTGCATAACTATGAGTTGTTGCGTGACAGTGGCACAACGGTGGTGGGCGAGCATAAGCTGCATATCACCCACTGTATCTGTTGCCTGCCTGAGGACGACTGGAGCACCATCACTGAGATTCACTCTCATCCCGTGGCCCTGATGCAGTGCCGTGAGTTTCTGGCACAGCACCCCACCATCAAGCATGTGGAGGCTGAGGACACGGCCGGATCGGCGAAGATGATTGCTGAGGGACAGAAGCGCGGATGGGCTGCCATCTGTCATGCCGAGGCTGCTAAGTTGTACGGGCTGAAGGTGCTGGAGGATCATATCGAGGACAACAAGCATAACTTCACCCGGTTCCTCGTGGTGTCGAATCCCAACAAGGCCGATATGCTCCGTCCGCTGACGGAGGCCAACAAGTCGAGCATCGTCTTCTCACTGCCTCATGAGGAGGGCTCGCTCTCTCATGTGCTGGCAATCCTCTCGTTCTATAAGATCAATCTGACGAAAATCCAGTCGTTGCCGATCATCGGTCGTGAGTGGGAATACTTGTTCTATGTCGATGTGATGTACGATGACCTGACACGATACCGTCAGGCGGTTGATGCCATCATTCCGCTGACAAGGGACCTGAAGATCTTGGGAGAATACAAGGACGGGAAACAGACGAACTAAGAATTGAAGGATTGAAAGATTGAAGAATTGAAAGTTCAAAGAATATGATACAACCAGCAGACAGGCTCAGTTTAGTGAGCGAATATTATTTCAGTAGGAAGTTAAAGGAGGTGGCCCAGTTGAATGCTGAGGGTCAGGATATCATCAGTCTGGCCATTGGTAGTCCGGATATGCCGCCATCGGAGCAGACCGTAGAGAAGCTCTGTGAGGTGGCGCACGACCCTACCGCCCACGGCTACCAGCCCACGATGGGTATTCCTGAGTTGCGTGAGGCGATGGCCGACTTCTACAAGCGTTGGTATGACGTGGACCTCGACCCCAAGACGGAGATACAGCCGCTCATCGGTTCGAAAGAGGGTATCCTGCATGTGACGCTGGCCTTCGTGAACCCCGGTGACGAGGTGCTCGTGCCTAATCCCGGCTATCCTACCTACACGTCGCTGTCGAAGATCCTGGGGGCGAAGATCGTGAACTACAACCTGCGTGAGGACAACGGTTGGCAGCCCGACTTCGATGAGCTGGAGCAGATGGACCTGTCGAAGGTGAAGCTGATGTGGACCAACTATCCCAACATGCCGACGGGCGGGAATGCGCGCCGTGAGACCTATGAGCGACTGGTGAGGTTTGCTAAGGAGCATCAGATCGTCGTGGTGAACGACAATCCTTACTCGTTTATCCTCAACGATCATCCTATGTCGCTGTTGCAGGTGCCTGGCGCGAAAGACTGCTGTATCGAGTTCAACTCCATGTCGAAGAGTCATAACATGCCGGGCTGGCGCGTGGGTATGTGTGCCACGAACGCCACTTTCATCTCATGGATCCTGAAGATCAAGAGTAATATCGACTCGGGTACCTTCCGCGGATTGCAGTTGGCTGCCGCCGAGGCATACCGTAACTCGGAGCAGTGGCACCATGAGGCGAATATCGAGACCTATGGTCGCCGCCGTCAGTATGCCGAGCAGATCATGGATGTGCTGGGATGTACCTACGATCCCCATCAGGTGGGAATGTTCCTCTGGGGAAAGATTCCTGAGAAATACGCTGATGTGGAGGATCTGACGGAGCGTGTGCTGCACGAGGCACGTGTGTTCATCACACCGGGCTTTATCTTCGGTAGCAACGGACAGCGTTATATCCGTATCTCGCTCTGTGCCAAGGAAGAGAAGCTCCTGCAAGCCCTTAGGAGAATTGAAAAATTGAAAGATTGAAAAATTGAAGTTGCTGCGCCGATGAAAGAGATTGTGATAGCAGACTTAAGTTTGAATTTCGCCTTGAGAATAGTAAACTTGTATAAATACTTGTGTAATGAGAAAAGTGAATTTGTGATGTCGAAGCAGCTATTGCGATGTGGTACGAGTATAGGTGCTAATATCGCAGAGAGTGAACATGCACAGAGTAAAGCTGATTTCATGTCGAAATTATATATTTCACTTAAAGAAGCAAATGAAACAAAATACTGGTTGACGTTACTCTATAAGGCTGATTATATGACAGATACAGAATTCGAGTCTATTATGAAGGATGTGAGAATAATTATAGGAACGTTAGTTAATACAATAAAGAAGACAAAAGATAACCCATCAGAATAGAAGGAAAGAAGATCTTTAATTCTTCAATTCTTCAATTCTTCAATTCTAAAGAAGTATGGAACTGGAATTAGCACCATTGAATTTACCGAGTGACAATGAACGTCCCTTCGTGATTGCCGGGCCTTGCTCGGCAGAGACAGAGGAACAAGTGATGACTACTGCCCGTGAACTGGCCATGAAGGGTTGCCATAACTTCCGTGCTGGTGTGTGGAAACCACGCACGAAGCCGGGTGGCTTCGAGGGCCACGGAGAGCCTGCACTCGTATGGCTCGCTCAAGTGAAGAAGGAGACGAAGATGCTCGTCTCGACCGAGGTGGCCACACCCGAGCATGTGGAACTGGCTCTGAAGTATGGCATCGACATCCTTTGGGTGGGGGCGCGTACATCGGCTAACCCCTTTGCCATGCAGGCAATCGCCGACTCGCTGAAGGGTGTGGATATCCCTGTGTTCGTAAAGAACCCGGTGAACCCCGACCTGGAGCTCTGGGTGGGTGCCTTGGAGCGTCTGAACCAGGCTGGCATCAAGCGCCTCGGTGCGATTCATCGCGGCTTCTCGTCGTACGAGCAGAAGATCTACCGTAATGCGCCGATGTGGCAGATTCCCATCGAACTGCGTCGTCGTATCCCTGAGCTGCCGATCATCAGTGACCCCTCGCATATCGGAGGTCGTCGTGAGTTGGTCGCTCCGCTCTGTCAGCAGGCCATGGACCTGGGCTTCGACGGACTGATCATCGAGAGTCACTGCGACCCCGACAAGGCATGGAGCGATGCCAAGCAGCAGGTGACACCTGATGTGCTCGACTATATCCTCTCGCTGTTGGTGATCCGTGATGAGAACACCACCACCGAGGGCATCACCTCTCTGCGTAAGCAGATTGATGAGCTCGACAACCAACTCATGGACTTGCTCGCCAAGCGTATGAGGGTGTGCCGTGAGATCGGTCAGTACAAGAAGGAGCATAATATGACCGTTCTGCAAGCCAACCGCTACAACGAGATCCTGAACAAGCGTGGCGCACAGGGCTCGCTCTGTGGTATGGACCCGGAGTTCGTGGCTCATGTGTTCGAGAATATCCACGAGGAGTCGGTTCGTCAGCAGATTGAAATCATCAATAAGTAAAATTGAAAGATTGTTTTAAACTCTATGAAGATATTAGTAATGGGCGCAGGAAAGATGGGAAGCTTCTTCATCGACCTGCTGAGTTTCGACCATGAGGTGGCTGTCTTTGAGCGTGATCCCAAACGGATGCGGTTCACTTATAACTGTCAGCGCTTTACCACCTTCGAGGAGATACAGGCATTCAAGCCTGAGTTACTGATCAACGCAGTGACTCTGAAATATACGATCGCCGTGTTCAAGGAGGTGATCCCTTATCTGCCGAAGGAATGTATCATCAGCGATATCGCATCGGTGAAGACGGATATGAAGGAGTTCTATGAGTCGACGGGCATGCGTTATGTCTCGACTCACCCGATGTTCGGTCCTACGTTCGCCAACCTGCAGCAGCTCTCCGAGGAGAACGCGATCATCATCAGTGAGGGCGATTACATGGGACGTATCTTCTTCAAGGACCTCTATCAGAAGTTGGGACTCAACATCTACGAGTACACTTTCGAGGAGCATGATAAGACGGTGGCCTACTCACTGTCGATTCCGTTTGTGTCGACCTTCGTCTTCGCGGCTGTCATGAAACATCAGGATGCGCCGGGTACTACCTTTAAGCGTCATATGCGCATCGCAAAGGGGGTTCTCAACGAGGACGACTATCTGTTGCAAGAGATCTTGTTCAACCCCTATACCCATGATCAGGTGAGTCAGATCCGTACGGAGCTGAAGGAGTTGCTGGAGATTATCGACAAGAAGGATGCCGGAGGCATGAAGAAGTACCTGACGAAGATACGCAACAACGTGAAACGCGATATAGAGATCAAATGAAGTATCACCTCGTCGCATTTGTAATCGTCGCCATATGGGGCAGCACCTTCGTATTTACGAAGATGTTGCTCCAAAACGGTCTGTCACCAGCACAGATCTTCACCCTTCGTTTCGCCATCGCCTATATCCTGTTGCTGGCCTTCAGTATCGCCCAGAAGAACTTTCGGCTTTTCTGCGACAACTGGCGCGACGAGCTGTTGATGGTGGTCCTCGGTGTCACTGGCGGTTCGGTCTATTTCCTGGCTGAGAACGCGGCGATGCTCTTTACCACGGCCACCAACACGTCGCTCATCGTATGCAGTTGTCCGTTGTTCGCCATGTTGGCCTTCGCTGTGTTGTATCGCCACAGTGAGCGCATCACAAGGGTTCAGGCATTGGGCTCTTTCGTGGCTTTTCTGGGAATGGCGGTCGTGGTACTGAACGGGCGTTTCGTGCTCCATCTCTCGCCTCTTGGTGATATGCTGGCCTTTGCCGCCTGTCTCTGTTGGGTGGTCTACTCCTTGTTGATGAAGCCGTTTGTAGAGCGCTATTCCACGCTGTTCATCACCCGTAAGGTGTTTATCTATGGTCTTGTCACCATCATACCTTACTACCTGATCGTGCCGGGCTTCCCTTCACTCGACGTGCTTCTGAAGCCGGATGTGATATGGAACCTGCTCTTCCTGGGTGTTGTGGCTTCGATGATCTGTTATGTCGTATGGAACTGGGTTATCAGCAAACTCGGGGCTGTCGTCGCTACCAACTGGATTTACTTCAATCCTATCACCACAATCCTCTTCGCATGGTGGTTGCTCCATGAGCAGATCACCGTCTGGTTCCTCCTTGGTACTGTCTTCATTCTTGGGGGTATGTATCTGGCTAACAGGAAAAAATGAGCGAGTTTCTTTGTACTTTGAATATATTTGTCTATATTTGCGGTATGAATCGAACTAAAAACGAATGATTATGGGTAGTATTATTTTCACAATTGTTATCGGATGTCTGGCTGGCTTCTGTGCTGGCAAGTTGATGAAAGGTGGCGGCTACGGCTTTGTCATGAACCTGGTGCTTGGCCTCTTCGGTAGTGTTCTCGGTAGCTGGTTGTTTACTGAACTGGGCATCGAGTGGGGTGGACTTCTGGGACAGCTTGGCACAGCCATCATCGGTGCTGTTGCCATCCTCTGGATCGCTTCACTGATCAAGAAGTAAAAAACAAAGAAAAAACACAGAGGGACGGTTCTTTTGTGTCGGACGGCACATGAGAGCCGTCCCCTTGTGTTTAAAAGTAAATTATTCCTAATCGCTTTGCGGTATCGGATATTATATGTACTTTTGCAGGTAAAAAGAAACGATGGTAGCAGGAAAATGGATTGGTGGCTTTATCGGCTGGATGGCCGGAGGACCGTTGGGCGCATTAGCCGGATATCTGGTGGGAGCGCTCTTCGACTCTATGCTCGATGGGGTGAACACCCCCGACAACTCCGGCACGTGGGGCTATGGCTCACAGCGTGATGGCAACTGGCAACAGACATATCAGGATTATAGTCAGGCTTATCAGCAGGCCTATCGCCAGCGTCAGCAGCAGGGTAACCGGAACAGTTTCCTGTTCTCGTTGCTCGTGCTTTCCTCGTATATCATCAAGGCCGATGGTAAGGCGATGCACTCGGAGATGGAGATGGTACGGCAGATGCTTAGGCAGAACTTCGGCGCTGCTGCCGTATCCCAAGGCAATGAGATTCTGAACAAGCTCTTCGACGAACAGAAACGGGAGGGGTGGTCGCAGTTTAAGCAGACCGTCCGGGAGTGTTGTGCACAGATCAATCGACAGATGGACTACTCACAGCGCCTCCAGTTGCTTAACTACCTCGTGATGGTGGCTAAGGCTGATGGTCGTGTGCCCCAGAGTGAGGTGGCGGCGCTGAAGGAGTGCGCCGGTTGGATGGGTCTCCGTGAGAGTGAGGTCGACTCGATGCTCCACCTCGAAGGCAATACCCTCGAGGATGCTTATAAGGTGCTGGGTGTCAGTCCTGATGCCAGCGATAATGAGGTGAAGAAGGCTTATCGTAAACTGGCTCTTGAACATCATCCCGACAAGGTGGCGGCTCTTGGCGATGATGTGAGAAAGGCAGCCGAGAAGAAGTTCCAGGAGATCAACGCTGCGAAAGACCGTATCTGGAAAGCTCGCGGACTATAGTTGTTCAAGGTTCTAAGAATGAAAAAATTTGTATTACTTCTATTCATTATGCTTGCTGTAGTATGTAGAGCTCAGCAGGGCAGTCTCACTGACAGTAGTCTGGTCTGCGGTCCTTTCTATGGCGAGTTTGAGGAGGAGACTATAAATGCCAGTGCCCCTGATGGCCTGAGCTTATCATTTCCTCAGGCTACTGTGGGTACTAGGGTAGGAGCGGAGGAAGGAACGAGGTGGATAGATCGCATCACTAACATGCCTGACTATATGCGTGACTTCTATGAATACTATGGTGAATGCGTCAACGAGGTTTATAATGGAAAATCAAACTGGGTGTCTGATCCTGCTCTTGGGAAATTTGATGTAGTATCAAACACATATTATACGTTAATCAAGACTTTCACAGGAGATGTTGATTTTACAGCAGTAGTTGATGCTACCAATGCTCTCGTAACCGAAAGTGCCAAAGCGGCTGTCGAGAGAGTATGCAAGGCAACATGGAACGAAGTTTACCCTTTCGTATTTTATCTCACGAGAGCTATGAATCGAGACTATCCTGAGGCTTTCTGGATTAGTAACAATGACCAATGGGGACTTAAATACAGTTGGAAATACAAATACGATTATCAATCCAGAAAGGGAGTCGCAAGTTATAATTTGGAAGTGTACTTAAGGCTTAAGTCTGACATTTATGATCGAAGGCTCGATAATATGAGAGATCCCATTCTGGTACAGACAGCAGTAAGTGATTTCAGTAAGAAGGTAAATGAGATACTGAGTGCATGTCCTGATGGCAGCCGCTATGAGAAGATCGTTTACCTGAATGATTGGCTGACGAAGCACAACTGCTACAATCCTGACTACGATGGCAATCATCAGGAACTTATGCATGAATTAGTGTGGAGTCCATATAGCGCCATCATGGAAACAATCGGAAAGGACGGTCCCGTGTGTGAGGCATACGCAAGAGCTTTTAAAGTGCTGTGTGATAAGTCTGGTATACCGTGTGTTGTCGTAAGGGGTAATGCTAAGGGCGGTTTGTCGCAAAAAGTAGTATCGCACATGTGGAACGAGGCGATGATGGAAGATGGTAAATGGTATGCTGTTGATGTAACATGGAACGACCCTATCGTAGATGTAGGTTATGTTAAAGAATCTGGCGCAGAGAATCATAAATGGCTGTTGCTGGGCAAGAAAGATATTGTAAGTAGTGGTTTGACGTTTGAAAAGTCTCACGTCATCTCTATTGAATCGAATATTAGTGAGGAGATAATGAGCAGATGGGAATTCACAATCGCCTCTCTGATAGAAGACTACAAATACGTGACAACGGCAATCAGCAGCGTTCAGAGGGATTCTGATGATAAGTTGAGAGTCTATGACTTCAATGGCCGTTATTTAGGTATATTCAACTCTGTGAATGACTTGAATATTTATGGTAATAGGCCCGTTATCGTCAATGGTAAGAAGAGAGTCCATATTCCTCAATTCATTCCTTAGATGAAAAGACCTGCGATTATAGTACCAGAAGGGTGTAAGGAGGTGCTGTTGCATGCCTGTTGTGCACCTTGTTCATCTGCTATCGTGGAGTGGATGGTGCAGCATGATGTGCACCCCACCATCTTCTACTATAATCCGAACATCTGGCCTCGTGAGGAGTATGAGATCCGTAAACAGGAGAGCAAACGGCATGCGGAGAGTCTCGGACTGACCTGGATCGACGGTGACTATGACCACGAGCAGTGGCGGCAGAACGTGTGCGGCCTTGAGGGGGAACCGGAGCGGGGACGGCGCTGTGAACTGTGTTTCACACTCCGTCTGACGGCGGCCGCCCGGGAGGCCAAGGAACTCGGACTGCAGTATTTTACGACGACGCTTGCCTCTAGTCGGTGGAAGAGCCTGGAACAGATAGAACGTGCTGGGCATCAGGCTGAACAGACTGTGGCGGGTACTACCTTCTGGGCACAGAACTGGCGTAAAGGCGGACTCTATGAGCGACGGAACCAACTGCTGAAGGAATATGCCTTCTATAACCAGCAGTACTGTGGCTGTGAGTTTTCGCAACGTCCTTCTGGTGAACAAAATAAATAAAAACGAGACTATTGTTTGTGAGTCTCGTTTTTTTTGTGTAATTTTGCAGCCTAAAATAAATAAGGTAGTATGTTTGAGAACTTAAGTGATAGACTTGAACGGTCGTTCAAGATATTGAAGGGTGAAGGAAAGATCACCGAGATCAATGTTGCTGAGACACTGAAGGATGTGCGTCGTGCGCTGCTTGATGCCGACGTGAACTACAAGGTGGCAAAGAACTTCACCGACACGGTGAAGCAGAAGGCTCTTGGCATGAACGTGCTGACGGCTGTGAAGCCGAGTCAGTTGATGGTGAAGATCGTGCACGACGAGCTCGCCGAACTGATGGGTGGTAAGGCTGCCGAACTGAAGGTCGAGGGCCGTGCCGGTGCTCCTGCCATCATCCTGATGTCGGGTCTGCAGGGTTCTGGTAAGACCACGTTCAGTGGTAAGTTGGCCAACCTGCTCAAGAACCAGAACCATAAGAAGCCTCTGCTGGTGGCTTGCGACGTGTATCGTCCTGCTGCCATCGAGCAGTTGAAGGTGGTAGGAGAGAGCGTGGGTGTACCCGTTTATTCTGAGCCCGACAACAAGAACGTGGTGGAGATTGCCAACCACGCTATCCAGGAGGCTAAGTCCAAGGCTAATGACGTGGTGATCATCGATACCGCCGGTCGTCTGGCTGTCGACGAGGAGATGATGAACGAGATTGAGACGCTGAAGAATGCGATCCATCCCAATGAGACTCTCTTCGTGGTTGACTCGATGACCGGTCAGGATGCCGTGAACACCGCCAAGGAGTTCAATGATCGTCTCGACTTCGACGGTGTGGTACTGACAAAGCTCGACGGTGACACTCGTGGTGGTGCTGCCCTCTCTATCCGTACGGTGGTGACGAAGCCTATCAAGTTCGTCGGTACGGGTGAGAAGATGGAGGCTATCGATGTGTTCCATCCTGAGCGTATGGCCGACCGTATCCTCGGCATGGGTGATATCGTCTCTCTGGTGGAGCGCGCCCAGCAACAGTACGACGAGGAGGAGGCTAAACGCCTGGAGAAGAAAATCCGCAAGAACAAGTTCGACTTCGACGATTTCATGGGTCAGATACAGCAGATCAAGAAGATGGGTAACATCAAGGATCTGGCTGGTATGATTCCTGGTGTCGGTAAGCAAATCAAGGATCTGGATATCGACGACGATGCTTTCAAGGGTATCGAGGCTATCATCAACTCGATGACGCCGAAGGAGCGCGCCAATCCGGACATCATCAATCAGAGTCGCCGTCGCCGTATCGCCGCTGGCTCGGGAACGAAGATGGAGGATGTGAACCGTCTGATGAAACAGTTCGACCAGACTCGTAAGATGATGAAGATGGTGACTGGCATGAACGCGTCGAAGATGGCTCAGATGGCTAATGCCATGAAGGCCATGAAGGGTGGTGGCATGCCCAAGTTCTGAGAAAATGAAAAGTTGAAAAATGGAAGAATTGAAGTCCATGCGGCTTGATGAGCTTCATTCTTAAATTCATAAATTCTACAAGATGCAACTGATAGACGGAAAAGCAACAGCAGCGGCCATCAAGGCTGAGATTGCTGAAGAGGTAAAGGAGATTGTCGCCAAGGGAGGCAAGCAGCCCCATCTGGCTGCTGTGCTCGTGGGTCACGATGGTGGCTCGGAGACGTATGTAAAGAACAAGGTATTGGCTTGTGAGGCCTGTGGCTTCAAGTCGACACTCATTCGTTTTGAGGACGATATCACCGAGGCGGAGCTGCTGGCGTGTGTCGACAAGCTCAACAAGGATGAGGATGTTGATGGCTTTATCGTTCAGTTGCCTCTGCCGAAGCATATCGATGAGCAGAAGATTATCGAGGCCATCGACTATCGCAAGGATGTCGACGGTTTCCATCCTATCAACGTGGGACGCATGGCGATCGGTCTGCCGTGTTTCATCTCTGCCACTCCGTTGGGTATTATCACTTTGTTGAAGCGTTATGGCATCGAGACCTCCGGTAAGAAATGCGTCATCCTCGGGCGTTCTAACATCGTCGGTAAGCCTATGGCTCAGCTGATGATGCAGAAACAGTATGGTGACGCGACGGTGACCGTTTGTCACTCTCGTTCCAAAACTCTTAAGGAGGAGTGTCGTGCAGCAGATATCATCATCGCTGCTATCGGTCAGCCTGACTTCGTGACGGCCGACATGGTGAAGGAAGGTGCTGTGATTGTCGACGTAGGTACCACCCGTGTGCCTGACGCTACTCGTAAGAGTGGCTTCCGTCTGAACGGTGATGTGAAGTTCGATGAGGTGGCTCCTAAGTGCTCGTTTATCACACCTGTTCCCGGTGGGGTTGGTCCGATGACCATCTGTTCGCTGATGAAGAATACTCTCGCCGCAGGCAAGAAGGAATATTATAAGTAGTCGATAGTGATAGTGTAGAGTCTGTAGTTATCTGATCTATATACTCTGCACTATCAGCTATCAAAAAAGGAAAGATGACAGCAGAAGAGTATTATCAGCAAGGTAATGAGGCGCGTAAGCGCGGTCAGTGGCACGAGGCTATCAATAGCTATATACGGGCTATTGAACTCGACCCGGACAGTCCTGCTGTCGAGGCCAAGCGGATGCTCGACGATATCATGGCCTTTTACTGCAAGGATATGTATAATCCCTGAACCCTCAACAACCAATAAACTATATTTATTTTAACTAACAACTTATTATTTTCTTATAACTAACAACTTATTATGAAAAGATTATTATTGC
>Ga0310696_10003474_pt1 | contig 19665 bp, 22 predicted proteins | sample AusTroGonzalo_MG_4_FD_203885 | JGI IMG/M metagenome (GOLD analysis project Ga0310696, IMG submission 203885) | Bovine rumen microbial communities from tropical cattle in Woodstock, Queensland, Australia - Gonzalo_02 (v2) (version 2) | ecosystem: Host-associated > Mammals > Digestive system >... | reverse complement strand
CAGCAGCACGTCCGACTGATGCCGTTCCAGGTGTATGCCGAGTGCTCCATCCACATGTTCGTGACGGACGTTTGCATGGAGCGACCCTACTACGAGGGCGACGCGCTGCTGCCGTCGGAATGGGTAGGCGAGGACGGCATGGTATGGGACACGCGCAGGCTGATTCAGGAGGCGCACTGGTTCTTCACCCGTAAGAGCGGCAAGACGGAGCTGGGCGCGGCTGAGGACTTCACGGAGGTTTGTTTCCTCGGTGATGTCAACGGCCAGGCGTTGATATGCACCAACTCCGGTGAGCAGAGCCAGATAGCATATAAGGCCATCCGCGAGTTCGCCATGCAGATAGACCCCACTTGCACGAACCGCATGGGCGGCAAACTGTTCCGCATGACCCGCAACGGCATGAACTGGCAGCCAGGGCACCGAATGAAGGGCGAAATCAAGTGCCTGTCGGCAGGCAAGACCTCGAAGGATGGTCTGTATGCCTCGGTGGTTCATGCTGACGAGCACGGTCAGGCGCGATATGTGAACGGCGTGAGCGACATGCAATCGACGGTTGAAACCGCATGGGGATCTACTGGTCCGCGTCGTGAGAAGCTTCTGCTGCATACTACCACCGCCGGAAAGGTGAAAGACGGCCCATATAAGACCAAACTCGAACAGGTGGAAGCCTCGCTGCTTCAGGAACTCGACTACCCGCTGGGCGAGCCGCACCGCACACCCGAAGACTATTGGACGGCGATGCTCCTTCAACTCGACAAGTGGGAGGTCACCGACGACCTGTCGAAGCTCGACGACCCCGAACTGTTCAAGAAGGTGAACCGCTCGATAGGCACCACCGTGCAGCCGACCTACTACCGCGAACGACTCCACGAAGCCGCGACCGGCACGGACGACACGAAGCAGGAGGTGCTCACGAAGGATTTTAATATGTGGCAAGGCTCGACGGTGGTCGATTGGATCAAGGCGGAGCAAATCAGACCCCTGCAACGGGAGATGCGCATCGACGAGTGTACGGCTGACAAAGGCTGGGTGATTTTTACGGGATTGGACTTCAGCCAGGGCGATGACTTGCACACGGCGGCTTATCTCGCGGCACGAAAGCATCCGTCAGGCAGAGGTACCGAGTTTTTTGCCGACTACGACGCATGGGTGAAGGAATCGACCGCCGAGAAGAGTGCCATCCGTCCGCTGTACGAGCAGTGGGTGAAAGACGGGTGGTTGCACTACTCGCCGGGAGCCATATTCCAGTCGTCGCTGTTCGTCAACCGACTGGCAGAGCTGCTGGGCAAGGGCTGTCAGTTCATGTATTTCGGCTATGACAAGTATCAGTCGAAAGACCCGATTAACACGCTGAAGGCCTTCCTTCAGTCGAACATGGGCATCCAGAACCCCGACCCCTACGTGCAAGTGGTGTCGCAGCTCAACAGCGAGTTCAACGCCCCCACCGATGACCTCTACGCGGCCATGTTCGCCCCCGTGCCGTTCATCTCGTACAGCGCGAGTCCCATGTGGCCCTTCTGCTTCGGCAATGCCGTACTCGAAATCGACGGTCGCGGCAACAAACGCCCCGTGAAACGCGCCCAGACCGACTCGTGCAAAATCGACCCCGTTCAGGCCATCATCATGGCGTTAGACCTGTATGAACGGTATGAGGGGATGAATCATTGATTTTACACGAATTAAAACGAATTTCACGAATTATGGAACAAGTAAATCATCCAAAGCACTACAACTGCCACCCGCAAGGGCTGGAGTGCATCGACATCATCAGACACTACACTTTCGACATTGGATGTGCCATTAAGTATCTATGGAGGGCTGGCCTGAAAGAATCCTTCTGGAGAAGCAACGACGATAAAGCCGTTGAAGACTTGGAGAAGGCTCTGTGGTATATTAACGACTACAAGGTTAATCAAGCGAAGCGAACCGACGGGCGATACACGGGAGAGTTCCACATGGCTGGACTCATCAGGCATGAAACGCTGTGTAGTCTGCGTGTCATATCCGACGGTTTTAATCCAACCGTAGCAAAAGCCCTGCGCAATCTGCTGCGTGTTGGACTTCTGAGTGATAACTGCGTATGGCGACAGCATAATTGGGAAGACCTTCTCGACAAGGCGGCTGTCAGCATTCAGATAAGAATCGAAGAAATAAAAGGTGAGGTATGAAAATCATCAAAGGGCTGTGGTATCTTTGTACGAAGAGCCACAGCTATTTCATTGGAAACATGTGGCACTACTCGCCGATGGACGGCTACCTGAACGGCAGCGATAACCAACCGCATCCAGTAGAGCCGTCCTGCCGTAAATATTTTACCGGCGGCGAAGAATGGCGATTTAAAACAACGAATTAATACGAATTAAAGGAATTATGTATAAAGCATTGAATCTATATAAAGTGAAGGCAGAAGATTGGAGCAACGCAGTCTTTGCCGCTGCAAGTGATCAAATGGATGCTATTAACCGAGTGTCGGCAGAATTTCCTGAGATAAACTGCGGCCGCTGTTCAATAACCTACATCGGAGAAGTATATGTATCAAAGTAAACCCTAACGGTATTTATGCCGGTATATTGCAAGCGGAAAACACCCGCCCAAGAAATATTAACGCCTAAAATTTTACAAAGATGGCAAAGAAAAAAACAAAAAGGCTGACAAGCCAATGTTTACAGGTTGCATGACATTTGACGGCAACATGACAGTGAAACTCCTTAACGGAGCGTACAGAACCATTCGCACTGACCTTGGAGGCTTGAAACTCCAAAAGGCCGACCCGAACAAGGAACTACTGGTGCTCACCCGAAACCACGTTGGATTCGACGAGATTGACACGGGCTACATCGTCCGCACGAAGATGTATGACGACGGCCAACCGCCGTACTTCGGTCTGAAAGCAGAACCTGATGCAGAAGGCTGGGGCTGTCACAACTACTGCGACGTGATAGCTTGGGGATATGCCGATGGTGGACTAAATGACCCAACGCTGTTCTACTCATGTCAGTCAACCGTCGAAGAAGAGATGGAGCGTGAACGTCGCCGTGCCGAGAAGGGAATGAAGACCCATGCCGAGAAATTGGCAGAGTTGGAGGCTGAACTGGATGATGACGACGACGAATGGGACGACATCCCCACCGCCCGCCGCTGTGTTGTCTTCAAGATGCGCGATGACGGTGAGGTAGAATATCATGCCGTAGTAGGCGAAGAGGAGAAGATGACCAACAATGCAACTGACCTCATGCGCGACTGCGCCAAGGTATTCTGTGACATGCGCAAGGAACATCCAGAGGTAACGGAGATGCACTTCTACCAAAGTGAAAGGTAAAGATGGAGAACTAAACATGAAAGGGTGTCGGTTGCGGCACCCTTCTTTTTCAAACAACGAATTTCACAAATCACACGAATAATACTATGACAGAAAAAGAATTTGACATGCAAGTGTGGCGCAGGTTTGACACCGTAACACTTGATACCGGCATCGAGACAACCATCATGAATATATCTTTCGCCACCCGCAGCGTGCGAATCTACATCAAGGACGCTCCGCCTGAGTGGGTAGCATGCAAGCGTATTGACGCTCATAAGTCGCGCTTCGGAGGTGAGACGGACGACGCAGCCATCATTGAGGAGCTACACAATAAGATAATGGCACAGCAGGACAGAATCGAAAACCTCACCGCCGAGAAGAAAGCCCTGAATGAGCGGCTATCCAAGAATCACATCAGCGCACTACTCACCCAGATAAACATCATCGGCAGTCAGCTCCAAGAAAAGAAGAAACGCATCGAGCGCATTGATTCATCTCTTCAGCTGATCAAGGAACTGGTGGAAAAGACAGAGTAACGGAAAAAACATGAGCAACAAAGAAGCAATCGACCGCTGGGCTGAGTACATCATCCCAGCGGTATTCAAGGCAGAAGACGCTTTAAAGAAGGCGAAGCCGGAATGGAACGACAGGCTGCGTGCGCTGGGAACGCCCGACGGCGAAGACCCTCACAAGGTGGCCGAGGAATACTGCCGCGAGATAGCGACTATCATCGTGACACAGGCAGCAGACTATGACGAGAACGGAGAAACGACAACGAATGAAGACGAATGAAACGAATGATGACACGTCGTTTTAATTCGTTGTCGTAAATATTTCCGTGCTTTCCGGTCTTTCTGTGTGAGTAAACCTTAGACGCTAATTCTTGCAAATATGTAAAAGATTAGCAAGAAATGGCAAAGATATTCACCGACAAATCGCACTGGCAGCACTTCGGGTGGGCTATCCCAATAGGGCTGGTGTTCACCATTCTCTGCGTGCTGGGCGTAGCTTCAGGCATGGAATTTAAGGACAAGGAGTACGGCAACGTATGGGACTGGGCGGACTGGACTTGCACGATGCTGGGCGGACTGATAGGACAGGCCGTACAGGTGGCAATCATACTGATTCTAATGAATAATTGATAATTGATAATTTATGAAAAGACGTTTACTAAATGGTTATGGAATGCTGACAGGCTGGTTCCTGGCGGTGGTCATTGGTCTGTTCCTGCTGCTGATGTGCAGCTGCAAGCAGACCGAGTATGTAACGGTGGAGCGCGTGACACACGACACCACGTACATCACCAAGCACCAGCGGGACTCCGTGTGGATCCATGACAGCACATATATCCATGAGAAGGGCGACACTGTGCTCATTGAAAAGTGGCACACACAATACCGAGAGAAGGAAGTTCATGATACTACCTACGTCAGCAAGACCGACAGCATACCAACACCCTACCCCGTCATCCAATATAAGGAGAAGGAGCTAACTTGGTGGCAAAAGACGCGAATCTATGCCGGCAACGTCCTGCTGTTCCTGTTGGCTGCTGCTGTAGCCTGGTGGATCGGTGGTCTGATTAAAAAATTCATGCCGTGAGGCAGCATGAACTGTCCGTGAGGACGGCCACGAATAATAGTAGTTGATATTATTCCTACGACATAGGCTTTAAAGAATCGTATTATTAATTTTTGTCAGCCCCGAAGGTTTCTTTCAATTTTCCTTCGGGGCATTTTTATTGAAGACATAATAACGTGAAAGACATAATAACATAGTAACAAATTATATGTTCTTTTGTTATTCTGTCTTTTTCCATCACTCTGTCCATGAGTAAACCCACACGCTATTTTTCGCTGATTATAAAGAGAAACGAAAAATGGCAACCAACAATTATAGTATAACATTCGTGAGCCTTCGGGCTGGAACTACATACACCCTCAACATCGGTGGCGGTAGCGGTACGGCTATTGCCCTGAAGGGCGGTGCGGAGCCGTTCACCACCGAAGAGGATGCAAGCGAGGACCAGTTTACTCCTGTGCGCACACAAAGCGGCTACTTCCGAATTGTGGACGACGATAAGGATGCAGGCGGTACGGCCCTGAGTGCAGACTGGTGGAAAGACCTGCTTCCCGCTAAGGACTCCGAGCGACCTGTGACACTCAGCCACGAGGATGGCAACACTACCGTCATAGACTGGCAGGGCTTCATGCAATCGCAAACATTTTCAGGCACGTTGTACGGCAACCCGCAAGAGCGGGAGTTCCCCGTCTTGTGTCCTCTTGGCGTTTTGGCTGGTGAGGACGTGAACATCAATGCCGGTATCAAGAATTTTGCATACCTGTTGAAGTCGGTGTGTGACACCATCGACAGCTACAGCAGCAATATGGTCAGCATTACCAGCCTGGTGATTCAAGGTGGCATTGATGCCCGCAACTGGCTGCTGACGAAGGTGGACTGGCAGAACTTTGCCTCTGAGGATAGCGACGGTGTAACACGGGCGAAATACTCACTCTTCGAGGTGTTGGAAGACATGTGTCGCTTCTGGGGATGGACGGCCCGCACCAAGGGCACCACGCTCTACCTGACGGCGAGCGACGATAGCGATGAGCAGAGTTTCCTGACGCTGACCAGGGCACAGCTCGATTCATTGGCCAATGAGACCAGCACATCGGCAGGCAGCACGTCATCAAGCATTCCCGAAGTAACTCTCACGGACACCTCTGCCAACCCCATCTTCGCCAGTACCGACCAAACGGATTCCAAGGTGCAAGGTCCACATCGTGCGTTGGTAAAAGGTGATTGCAATGAGCACGACACGGTAGTAAAATTTGCGCCGAAGGATGTGGAGGACTGGATCGAGCAGGACAGCAGCTATACGTGGGTGCAAGGCGGTGATGACTTGGTAGGATATTTCACATGCCCTGGCGGTGCGTATGCCCAAACAGGTAAGCAAGGCACGAACATGGGCACAAAGACGTTGAAAGTGACGACAAGTGCCTATGGTGGTGTGAGTCGTAGACAAATCTACCAAAGCACCGACACTGAGAGCCCGTTGGTTGGTGATATGCTGATGAGTCTCGCCAATAGACCGAACTATAATGAGTCCATCATTCAGTTGCAAACCCTCCGCCCGATGTCATTCAGCGGTGGTAGTATCTCGCTGGGCGGCACAGTCTGGCAAGGTGCTGAGCCATTACAACATGACAGAAACCTATACGTCATTCGTATGCGTGTTGGTATTGGTATGACACGCGAATCGGCGAAATGGTGGAATATGAAAAAAGAGATAACATCTCAAAGTGAAACCATTACCAACGGATGGAGCACTACGCTGAATGATTTCAATGTACCAATGCAGGGTAATAATCTGAAGAGTACGGGTGTGTCATTAAAGATTGAAGCAGTATTTGATGTTCATTTTGTTTATTCATACCCTGCTATTCCAATTCCTTTAAATCAGGACCTTTACGGCTATGTATTCGTCGATATTCTATATGGTTATGATTATAGCAATAACAATCAATTCGACGACTTCCAGATAGCGAATTTCAGTATTGATTATTCGCGTGATACATACGTGATACCGACATCGCTGAATGTGGTGCGCCCGCGTGAGATAGTGACTGAACGCGTTACAACACAGGAATACGCAGCATCTAACCAGAACGACTCCAAGGAAGAATGGAACGCCAACTGCATCTTCGCCAGCGACAATAATATGGAGTACGGCTACGGCCTACTGCTGGATGCAGACGGTAACATCATCTCGACGGTGGAGTACAACGGCAACGATGAGCACCCGGAGCAGCACCTCGCCAACCGCGTGGCTACCTACTGGGCGACGGCAAAGCGCATGATTGCATCGGAGTTGCTGGTCAACAATATTGGTGACATCACACCCCAAACAAAGGTTATAATGGATTCGACCAACTTCACACCCATTGCGCTCAGCAGGAACTGGCGTGATGATGTTCTAAATTTAACGCTCTTACAATTATGATACTGAATCAGGAACAGATACGAAGGATGACCAACGGCGGCAGCACGGTTGCCGTAGGTGGTGTTGGTAGCGGCTCAGGCAGTGGCGACGACATCACTATGGCGTGGGTTGACGCAAACTATGTGAGCAAGGAGTTCTTCTCACGGCTGTTCAAAGCCTATGACTCAGCAGCCACGCCCAACGAGGTATTGCCCAATGACCTCGAATCGACCATTACGAACATCAAGCTGATGTTTGGAACTTGGACCGAGCAGTATCTATCAGCCCTCGGACAAAGTGCGGGAGGCAGCAGCGGAGCAAGTGCGTTGGTTGACCTCACAGACGTAGCCATCAGCAGCCCCACGGATGGACAAGTGCTGACTTATGACGCGAACCTGGGCAAATGGGTGAACCGTGCAGCAGGTGGCGGTGGTTCCGGTATTAGCATGAGCGACGTGTGGGATGCTATGGACGGCAGCACCAGTGAGCAGATTAATGCCTCACACCTATCGGATGCGCTCTCCAACTACGTGACATCTTCAGCCATCAGCGATATGGCCACGAAGACGTGGTGTAACAACCGATTTATCACCAGCGAGGCATACACGGGAACAGTCACCAGCGTCCGTGTTCGTGCTATCTCTCCTGTCCAATCGAGCGTAAGCACCGCACAAACATCATCGCTGGACACAACTATCAGCCTGGCAGACGGATACGGAGACTCGAAAAGCCCATACGGAAGCAAGACGAAGAACTATGTCCTGGCAGCACCATCATCCGCAAATGGCACACCATCTTTCCGTGCACTGGTTGCTTCCGACATTCCCGATTTGTCAGAAACTTACCTCACGTCGGCAGCCATCAGCGATATGGCCACGAAGACGTGGGTAAGTCAGCAGGGATTCCTCACTTCATCCGCTATCAGCGATATGGCTACGCAGACATGGGTAGGTCAACAGGGATTTATGACAAGCGTAACCTTCAACGACCTTCCTACATTATATTGGGCGGATGTGGCCATTAGCAATCAGTCTAATAATAACACGTCTCCGCAGTTCGGTAATCTCCGCTTACGCCCCGGTTCATCAAATTACGGAAGCTATCTGAGATTTGGTGATGGTGATTATTGTTATCTGAGCGAATCTTCAGACGACCATCTGAAAATATATGCCAGCAAAGGAATTGAACTTCTCAACGACAATAATTACAATATAAAACTTAACGACCTGCTCCATGTATATAAGAGCGGCATCGCTGGTAGCAGCTCGAATTTCCCAGATAGCACTCCGTTTACCAGCTATACGTTCTACAATGTTCTCCGTTCCACTACGCATACAATAGACTTGTTTGTGAAGTCAACGCTGAATATTGCCAACAACTCGGCGATCAGGTGGCAGAATGCAAGTGGTAGCATCGTAACTGGCATCCGACTGAATAACAATAATCAGTTTGAGATAGGCTATGGTATGGCAGGCTCTAACTATGAGAGCCGCATATACGGAGGCTCGACGGCAGGAATCAAGTTTTATTGTGGAGAGAGTACGGAAGTGGCTTCTGTTTATAAAGATAGTAGCCGCCAAGGACTCCGCATTGGAAATGCGCTACTTTCTTGGGATTCCGACAACAACGCCCTGAAGGTACAGAAGTACGACGGAACGGCAATCAACATGTATTCTCTCGGTGGCGTTTCATCCCTTGGAGCATGGACAGGAACGAACGGCGACATCACCGTAACAGGCGTTACTGCAACGGGAAACGTGCAAGGTGCAAACCTTATCGCAACGACAAAGGTGACAAGTCCTAAGTTTTACTTTGACAGCAGCCGATTCCTTTTCCTGGACGGCACAACTTTGAAATTCAATAATAACGGAACTATCAAAACAGTAGTACTCAGTTAAGACTATGGCATATAACAACGGAAAAATAGAACCTCCCGTCAGCATACATGACGTGCAACGCGCCATCCACGCATGGAGCGGCGACCTCGCTACGCTGTGCGTTTCCACGAACATCAACAAGTGGGCGCGATATAAGCCAGAACGTGCTGATGGTCCGAATGCACTGCTGTATAATTCAGGAGCAAGATCGCGCAAGGGCAATAACTTCGGTCTTGATGTACCGTATTGTCACTATGACGCGGTTAGAATATGGTACAATTATGTAATGAATGGTATGGTTGCAGACATTCTGCTTGGTGACTTTGAACCGTGGAAATATTTGCAACCACGCGGGGGTATGACTGGTCAGCAGGGAGGTGTAAATGAGTTCTACCGACTTACGGATTTCGTTAGAATACTGACTGACACCACTGACCCGTATTATAACACAATATATGCTAAAGGCTATAACCATAATGCCCGTATTCCTTTCATCTCTTGGATGGATATGACAGGAGTCACTTTGCGTACAGACGGTGTGTATGAAATCAACAAACAAGTATCTAACACGCTGACCATCCTGTTCCAGAACAGCATCGGTGACGACCTCCATCTCCAAGACTTCATTACACTTGGAACCGACGGTCGAGGGCGAGCATGGCGACCAGTATTGCAAGTCTTCGCCGATGCCAGGGAATACGACGACACCACTGGGCAATATGAAGATTGGGACAACCGTGACTTTGCCGACTTTGAAGCGTGCGGTGACGCTATTACTGCTGATGCGGGTAATACGATATGGTCGGTGTCGATGAATCTTAGTAGTTTTCAATCCAACCCTAATACACTCTTTCACCTATGCGTGGGTATTGGATATGTCAACAGCGACTTTTCGTCATGGGGGGATAATCCTTCTAAATCTCTTTTTTTAGTTCCATACGAGCAGGGAGAGACACCGTTCCATTATAAGTTTGCTGTTGTTTCTTATCAGGCAAGAAAACTGGAAATCACTGCGCTTTCATTCTTTGCTGACGGTATCGTCCGATGGGAGGATGCTGGCGGCACACCGCCGTACTTCACCATTCATTCGTTGGCGACTGGCTACGTCCGACTCACGATGACTATCAGTAAACTGCCAAGTCAGAAGGTGGACTTTATCGGCGAGAACGGAACGCCAGACTCAGGATACGACCCGTTGAAGATACAAGCCCGCGAGACGGTGACGGGAATCTCCGGCGAAACCATCAAATACCTGAATCCGACGGACAGCAACTGGCAGAACGCAAGCCATACGCACATTGATGAAGGACAGACGAGCGACACGAAGACCATCTATGCGACGATGTATCTCGGAAACATTCCCGTCGGTGGGTACGGGCAATATCATATATATGCTTATACTGGTGCTACCGACCAGCAGGGCAACCCGAAATGGGATAATATCGGATATTTCAGCGTACAAAAATTACAATATCAATAAAAACAAAAAGGATATGAAGAAAAAATTTTTATCATTAGTAATGCTCGCCCTGGCAGCACTTGGCAGCATCGGTGGCCTCGGTTGGTCACTCTACAATGGCGGCTATGTAATTGCCGTCGGCGTGGTTGGCCTCACATACTTGGCATGGCCTGAGATAGTAAAACACTTCAAAGTATTATTTATTAACGACTAAAATTCACGATTATGAAAACGACAAATTTCTTTTTCTACGCAGCAGCGGTGATTCTGACCGCATTGGTATTGTTCTCAATAGCATTCGCTATTAGTGCTTTTGTAGATGGAAACATCTTTGCAGGCATTGGCTGCCTCGTTGGTACGGCCATTGCCGGTTATGCCGATTACCTTCTAATCAGCAGGTATCGCAATAAGTCGGACGATTAAAACTTGAACGGCTATGGAGATAACACTTGAAGCAATCATCTCGCTGGTCGGGCTGTTCGTCGGTGGTGGCGGCGGAGCCTTCTTCACTTGGCGATATATGCGACGCAAGGCGAAGGCCGAGGCGGTGCAGGCCGAGGTGGACGCTGCCAAAGATAAGCAGGACTATTACCAGCAGATTATAGAGGACGTTGCCAAAGACCGCGACTACTATAAGCAGGAACGTGATGAAGTTCGTGAGCGAATGGATAAGACGGTCCGTTCGTTCATGGACTGGAGAATTGAAGCGGATAAAGACCGCATGGATATGAAGATGCAGATTGCTAAACTGGGCAGAAAGGTAGAAGCAATGGCCCCTTTCCTATGTGGCGATCTGTCGTGCAAGCTCCGCAAGCACGTTGTGCTATCGGAAGACGGCACGGTTAAGGCCCGTAAACCCAAGAAGCAACAGCAGACAGATGTTGAACCCTTAGAATCGGAGGCTTTATGATTATACTTTATAAATTCGGTTCCCGTGGTGAGGTCGTCAAGCAGATCCAGCGTGCGCTCCACCTCATCGAAGACGGCATATACGGCCGACAGACCGAGGAAGCTGTCCGAGCGTTTCAGCGCGAGCACGGCCTGAAGGCGGACGGCATTGTCGGACCTGCTACACTCGCATTCCTCATTCCACAACGTTGGAAGAAGTCGAAGCGACTGATAACGGAGATTATTGTCCATTGCACCGCCACGCCTGAAGGATGCGACTACACCGTAGCCGCTATCCGTGCAGACCACATCAAGCAAGGCTGGTCTGACATTGGCTACCACTACGTCATCTACCGCGACGGCAGCATACACGCTGGACGAGACGTGAACAAGCAGGGTGCTCATTGCGCCATCAACAACCACAACCGCAACAGCATTGGCATTGCCTACGTGGGTGGCGTGGAGAACAAGCCGGGTGTGCCGTATGCCAAGCAGAAGCCCAAGGACACCCGCACGCTACGTCAGCAGGCTGCACTCCTGAAGCTGCTGACTGAGCTAAAGACAATCTATCCTAACGCAAAGATTTATGGGCACCACGACTTCGAGCCGAAGAAGGACTGCCCGTGCTTTGATGCGAAGACAGAGTATAAGAACATCTAATTCTCTCACATATTCATAATGTTTAGTAGTAGTAGTAGGTATTCATAGTATTATTTAGTTTTTTGGGGCGGCAGTGGTCGCCCTTTTTTATTTAGACGACATAGTAACATAAGAACAAAGGACATAATAACTTAGTAACAGATTATATGTTCTTCTGTTATTCTGTCTCTAATCGTTACTTTGTCAAAAGTAAACCCCCGACGCTTTTATCGCAGATTGTAAAGATAAAACGATAAAAGCAAAAATCATGAAATTTTTGACATTGGATTTAATACGCGACCACAGCAGGCTCTTGAAGGACGAGAGTGAGGATAATCTGCTGGAGCTGTACGGGAAAGCGGCAGAAGATGCTGTGCTGAACATCATCAACAGAAGCTACACGGAAGTGATAGAGAAGTACGGTGAGGTCCCGAGTGGACTATACATCGCCGCGCTGATGCAAGTAGAAGCCAGCTACGTCCACCGTTCTGCTGTCTCACCGCAGAACCTCTACAATGTACCAGGATTCAGCATTCACGTCAAGCCGTACATTAAATTAGCATCGGAAAGTTACGAAAATTCAAATAATCAAGAAAATGGCAGACATTGCAATTTATAAAATCAACTATAAGTCAGACTTTGTGCTGGCACTCCACAGCGACGTTGGATGGACTACACCATTCTGTGTCAAGTTTTTTACAGCATCACCCCAGCAGGCATACTATGTGGGCTGGACTGGTGAGGAGTACAGGAATTGCAAGGTATCGGAAGATGATCCGCAAGACCTCATTGTGCTGTTCGACGACCACAGACTGCCGACTGGTGAGCTGAAGATGCAGATCGCATACCACACCACCATTGCAGACTTCCCCAACGCCATCATTGACGAGGTGCTGAATCAGATCGCTGTGACAACGGATGATGACGGCACAGAAAAACAGGTGGTGTTGGCTTTCGAGGGAGAGACCGCACCAGAGATTCAGTTTGCACTACCAGCCTACGCAGCCGAGGCAGCAAGGCAGGCAGCAGAAGCGGAGCGTGAGCGTATCTTCGCTGAGATGCAGCAGGAGAACGAGCAGGCCGTCGCTGGTGCCGAGCGTGTGAATGCTCAGTTGAACGGAACTCTTCTTATCGTCACCAACCGCAACGGTGTGAGCACTACCTCCGACGTTCAAGGACCACGCGGTGAGCGGGGCGTTCAGGGTGAGCGGGGGCCGCAGGGAATCCAGGGTGAGCGCGGGCCTCAGGGTATTCATGGTGAGCCGGGACAGACGGGGCCTCAGGGTGAGCGCGGTCCACAGGGTGAACCGGGCCCAGCAGGACCAGCTGGCGAAGGTGTACCTGAAGGCGGCGCGGAAGGTCAGGTTCTGAAGAAAAAATCAGATACTAACTATGACACAGAATGGGCTGACGAGTCGGGCGGTGGTGCTGCTGCATATACGCCTACCTTACAAAATGCTCCTACAGCTAATACAACGACATATATTAAAGATGGCGAAACTATTAATTTTGAAATCGGACAGTTCTGTCGTGTCGAGAATATAAATGGAAAATATACATTCTACCAGTTATATGACCTCGTGACTAATGGAGACACTACGACGGCAATATGGCAGGAGGTACTTATTGACGAAGACTTCTCTCTTGCAATTACTGTTCTTGGAGCCAACGATATTCCTGAATTTAACACCAATAGTACCTATGCGGTCGGTGACTTCGTGATGTATGGCGGAAAGCTGTACAAATTTATTACAGGCCATACTCCAGGTGCATGGAATCCTGCCGAGGTTCAACAAACGAATCTTGTTACGGAGGTGGACAACATGGTTAAAAATGATTATGAGCATGTAATTATCGAACTAAAGAACGAACAGGGTGTCGCATTAAGCAGTGTTTCCGTGGCAGTTCATGTAGAAGGTGAGCAGAGTGCAAGGAACCTCACTACCGATGCACAGGGAAGATGTACGACCAATGTTCAGAAGGGGTTGGAATACACCATTAACTGTAACAACGTGGACGGCTACTATCCTGTTAATGTCATCTATGAGCGTGCAAGTTTGCCCAACAGATTTATCGAGGTTACTTATATCGTGGATGATTCTTTGACAAGCGAACACTTGAAAATCAATTTATCCTACAGCGACCAGAGCCTTGGCACAGCGTCTTGGGTACATGTAATCTATGGTGGTACAACCTACGAGCTGACTCCTGTCGATAATACCGTAGAGACGGATATTCCACTCGGAACTACTTACCAGGTGGTATTCCAAGATATTACGGGCTACAGAACTCCTACACCAAAGACCTTCCTTGCAGAACATCATGGCACAAGGACGCTGAATATCCGCTATCAGGCAGCCGTATCAGGCATCAAGTGGCTGATGAAGAACAATACCGAGAGGGAGCTGAATGCCGTAAGCAATTCAGAGAAGGACAATATCTTTGGACTGATTGTTGAAACGTCTGAACTGATGAATGCTGGAAGTGCTTTCGTCATTCCTTGGGGTGTGCTGATGGGCGACTATTCACTGACAGGACAATACCTGAATGTGAATGTGCAGGTAACTACTCTTGGATTCTTTGGTAATCAGGCACAAGCGGTCACTGACTTAGACGGTGACTACAACTGTGACAAGATTATGGAGTTTATTGCAGACCAGGCGGAGGCAGGAACGACAAGAACCTCTACGATGGTGACAAACTGCCGTCAGATGGTTGGCGGTGCTCCTGTCTTCTCCACAAGCGATAGTTATGCGATTGATGAGTATGTCATCTATAACAACAAGCTCTATCAGTTCACGTCTTCACATAGCGCAGGAGCATGGAATGCCAATGAGGTGACTGAGATAGGCTATGGATGGCTGATGCCTGATGGTATTGTCAGAAAGTGCTTCTCTCCAGCCTACGGCCAGCTATATACCTTCAGACTGAACAGGGACGAGGTGAATGCCTTTACTACGGATGAGTTCGGACAGAGCGTAGTGGTTATCGCCAGCGGCGAGTGGTGGTCCTCCACGCAGTACTATGCGTCCTACGGAGTGGCCCTGAATGGAGGTGGCTTCGGCTCCTACACCAAGTACTACACCTACAACCTGTTGCCCACTCTCGCTTACTAAGTTTTTAGTTTTTAGTTTTGGCAGGCTGTCGCGCAGCGCGGCCTGCCCTGTGAATAAAGAGAAATGATGAAAGATGAAAAAGAACAAATCACCTTGCCTTCGAGGAAAGACGACCTACCCATAGGCCGTGATACGGAGTTCATACTGAAGGAATGGATGCGTATTCAGGCCGACCTTCCGAAAGTCGCCAGGCATACCATCCTGCCCATCATCCTGAATATGCTCGCTGCGATGGTGTCGGACGTTTACTTCGCCAATTCGATAAAGGAAGAAAGGAAGCATCATCTGACCAACTACATCGCACGGTTGCAGTCAATAAAATCATTGACACGTGCTCTCCACGAATCACAGGCACTAAGCCATAAGCGTGCCGCTTACCTATCCCGCCTGTACGAGAAGGTATCAGAGCAGGCCGTGAAGTGGAAGAACTACTCTCGCTAACGCCAAGTCAGTCGGAATTATGTGGTCAAGGCTGCATGAGTGAACGCTTGCGTAGAATAATAAGGGACATGCGCTCGACCTCACCTCCGAAAGTGAATAGAGCTAAGAGTAAGACAGTCATGTCAGATGCGGCAATTGGTGGTCATCCACGCAGTACAATGCGAACAACGGAGTGATACTGAATGGAGGTGGATTCGGCAACAACAACAAGAACAACACCAACAACCTGTTGCCCACTCTCGAATGTTATCTAACAAGAAAAAATGACTTACGATAAACTGATTGAACTGCTGTACGAGGCATACTACTCTTGTCGGAGGAACAAGGGCAGAAAGCCGTCTGCCGTTCAGTTTGGTTGGAATTACGAGCGAGAGATAGAGCAGCTTGCACGTGAGCTTCTCAATGGAACATACAGCCCGACCACTTCTATCGTATTCGGTGTCACAAGACCGAAGGACAGGGAGGTGTTCGCGGCCAACTTCCGCGACAGGGTAGTACATCACCTGCTGATGGAAAGGTTCATGCCTGTGCTTGACAAGAAAATGATACATGATTCCTATAACTGCCGTAAGGAAAAGGGGGCGTTCTATGGCGTGCAGCGTCTGGCAGATGAAATCAGAAGAATCAGCAATGACTACACGCGACCGGCGTATGTGCTTAGCGGGGATATTGAGGGGTTCTTTATGTCTGTCAATAAGGAAAGGCTGTGGCAGATGATAGAACGATGCCTGCGGGACAACTGTCACGACGAGGATTTGGAGTGGTGGCTATGTCTTTTCAGGATAGTAATGATGCACTGTCCTGAGCATGACTGTGTGATACGCGGAGACAAGAATGTGCTTGACAGGCTTCCTTCGAACAAGTCGCTCCTGAAAGGCGACGGCACTACTGGACTGCCTATCGGAAACCTGCCCAGTCAGATATGTGGCAATTTCTACCGTACACCGTTTGACAGGATGATGCAGGATGAACTCGGCAGTGATGGGTTCTACTGTGTCTTTGTTGATGACTTCCGGGCCGTAAGCACAGATAGACGGCAACTGGAGTTACTTGCTGTAAAGGCGCGTGAATACCTATGGCAGTACCTTGGACTGAAAATGCACACAAGGAAGTTCAGTATCACGGAAGCAAGGAAAGGCGTGAAGTTTATTGGTGCAGTCATTAAGCCGTGGGGAATATATGTCGGAAACAGGACAGTCAGCCATGCATTTGAGGTTGCCAGGCTGGAAAACGTGAAGAATATGGAGCGACACGTGCAACGGCTGAATAGTTACTGCGGATTCATGACACACCGACTATCATACGCAATCAAGAGAAACTTATACGAAGCAATACCGATTGAAGTCAAGAAGCAGATGATATGCACAGGAATGAGGAAGTTCAGATTATTACGGAAGAAGGAATCTTCATCCAGCGGACGAAGGACGGTATGCTTATCGCGGAATGGTTTGACACCAAAAACATAAATATTAACGATTATGACAACAACAATTATTGAAACCCCGAAGGCTGGCTTTCAGTCTATCGTACAGTATGGTCAGCAGCCAGTGTATTTTTTTCGCTTTGACGTGGAGGAAACAGAGAATGACACCATCAAGTGCAAGGAGGTGACGATTGCCTTGGACAATGCCACCTACGACAAGATGGTTGCCGTGTGCATCGAGGTGAAGTACAGCATCGACGCACAGTTGGCGTTGCTCTATAACTACCAGTTGGATGTGCAGGCATATCAGCAGAAGATGGAGGACTATCAGGAGTGGAGAGTCTATTGTAAGGATGCTTGCCGTGAGTTCTTCGGCAACGAAGAATTATAAAATAGTAAACCCCACACACGTATTTGCCCGATTGGTGTACCCACTAATCGGGCAATTTTGTTTATGGCATATCAATCAGGATTTCGATACGGAATCATCATACCACTGAACCGCAAAGCGGCAACGGTGGGAAAGTACGGCGTGGATAGTGGCGGCATTCAGTGGGAAGAAGGCACTCCGCTTCATGCGAACGTGGACTATCAACGCGGAAAGTCGGCGATGAATGCCGGTGCGCTGGACTCTTACGCGGTGAAGATTGTCCGCATGAATTGGACGGACAAGCTCAACGAGCGTAGCCGTGTGAAGTATGACGGCAAGGTGTACCAGATTTTGCCCGAAACGTTCAACGGGCACTATCGGGAGAATACACTACAGTTCCTCATGCAGCTGGTGGTGAACGACAAGAACGGTAAGCCAGGGCCGCAGCCATCGTCGAGCGAGATATGACGACAACGAATTATACGAAAGACGAAGTACGAACTAACCCAGATAAAGAATGAAGAAACAAGTAGCAATTATTCATTTCAACACGCCGGAGCTGACGGAGGCGACCATCCTCTCGCTGTGGAAACATGGCGGAGAGGAGTACAAGGTATTCGTCTTTGACAATTCAGACGAGCGTCCGTTCACGCGGCAGATGCGGAACGTGGCGGTGTTCGACAACACTAAAGGACAATACATCGACTTCGAGAAGGAGCTGGAGAAATACCCAGAGAAAGACCCGAAGTTCGGGTGTGCTGCCGGCTGTTGGTACGGCTCAGATAAGCACATGATGTCGGTGCAGAAACTTTGGGAACTATTACCCGACGGCTTCATTCTCATGGACTCGGACATTCTCATTAAGTCGTCCATCGACTGGATGTTCATGCCCGACCAATGCACCGTCGGCTACATCTCATACAAGAGCTATGGCGGTCATCCTCGGTTGGCTCCGATGCTGCTGTGGATAAACGTACCGATGTGCGTTGCAGGCGGCGCAAGGTTCTTCGATCCTGACAGGGCGTGGGCTCTTCACCAAGACCACGACCGCCGTAACTTCTGGGACACTGGGGCGGCTTTCCTTGACGACATCAAACGTCTGAAGCCGCAATGTCACGGCAAGGCCATTGCCCGTGAACACCTGTTTTCCATGATGGAACACTACGGCAGCGGATCGTGGAAGAAGAACGGCACGGAGGCACATCAGAAGTGGCTCGACGAGCACCGAGACCTGTGGCATGCTGACGTTCCAAGTGTGGCCGTCTGTGCCATCGGCAGAATGGAAAACCGCTACGCCGTGGAGTGGGTGGAGCATTATAACAGCCTGGGCGTTGACAAAATATTCATTTACGACAATAACCGCATCGGTGATGGTGAACTGTTCTCGGACGTGCTCCAGCCGTATATCGAGGCAGGCTTTGTGGAGATTATCTACTTCGACGGTGTGCAGCGCGAGGCTTACGAGGACTTCTACAACAACCACGCCAACGGCTTTGACTGGGTAGGATTCTTTGACTTTGACGAGTTTGTTGAGTTCGATGATAAGGATATGGACATTCCGCATTTCCTTCAGTACAAGACTTCCGACGCGGTGGTGCTGAACTGGCGTGAGATGACCGACAACGGACTGCTGATGTACGACCCGCGACCCGTCCGTGAGCGATTCACTGAAGGCACTGGCGAGGATTTCCAGATAAACCACCACACCAAGTTCTTCATGCGGACTGGCAAGCAGGGTGTAGCCATTTGCGACCCCCACTGCCCCACTCGACCTCAGATGGTCATCGTTAATGCCCGTGGTGAGCAGGTGAAGCAGCAGCCCATTCAGGACGGCTGCATCCATAACCCAGCCCGCGTGGACCACTACGACACAAAGACGGCTGACGAGTACATCAACGTGAAATGGAAACGCGGTACTTGTTGCGGCGACAAGTGGACCGAAGAGAAGCGCAAAGGATGCGTGGAGTATTTCTTTGGCATCAATAAGCGGACGCCTGAAAAGGAGGCGATACTTGGCGTGGTTCCACCGCCATCATTCGACGAGGCGCAAGGAACACCGGTGGTTGCCATTAGTAAACCCAAGACGCAAAAACGCAAGAGTAATAAAAGCAAGAAATAGATATGAGTTTTTTCAGTAATCTTTTCAAAGCAGCGACACCGACGGAGGCGTTG
>Ga0310696_10003473_pt1 | contig 19665 bp, 21 predicted proteins | sample AusTroGonzalo_MG_4_FD_203885 | JGI IMG/M metagenome (GOLD analysis project Ga0310696, IMG submission 203885) | Bovine rumen microbial communities from tropical cattle in Woodstock, Queensland, Australia - Gonzalo_02 (v2) (version 2) | ecosystem: Host-associated > Mammals > Digestive system >... | reverse complement strand
ATCAGTACAAATAATATATTATGGTGTAAAGATAGAATAATAGTAAATATGGAATAATGAAACATTATAAATAATCATCCGCCAAAACTAGAAAACGGCTAAATATGAATAAAGATAGAAAACGAACATTTAAAAAGCGTATTTTTATAGTCCAAAAATAGGAGTTTATAAAGATAGGCCACAATAAACAAACAGACATTAAAACATGTAGACGGGGACGGGGTGAACCGCAAAGCGAAAAGATATGGTGCAAACGGTCGTTTCCTTAAAAAGAAAAAATCGAAAAAGAAAAAAAATAAAAATTCCAGTGTGTGTGTTGTGCTTCAGGATTGTCGTAGACGTTGTTTTTGTACTCTCTGGCGTGTTTTTATGCCCGATATGGACAATTGTGCCACCAAGCCAAAATTTGTCGATTCTGGGCGATTTCTGAAGGTTTTTTTGTTTTTTCTTGGTTGTTTGGCTTAAAAGCAGTACTTTTGCAGCCATGAGAGAGGAATTGGAAGAGAAAATCAGGCAGAGTACGCTTCTTATACGTCACGCATACAGGCATGCGACGTGGCAGGACAAGAAGCTGGAGGTTGCCATTAGTGGCGGAAAGGACTCCGATGTCCTGATAGAGCTGTGCAAGATGGCTTGGGTGTGGGGCAAGGACGGTCTGAGACCGTTGCATAGGGTTACGACCATAGACCCTCCCTATACGATTAGGCACTGTATGGAGCAGGGGGTTGAGATACGTCGTCCGAGGCGTGATTTTGCTCATTGTATACTCAGGAGCGGATTCCCTACTATGTTCCAGCGCCACTGCTGCGGAGAGCTGAAGGAGTTCGCTGTCGAGGACTACGTCCTTATAGGCGTCAGGAAGAGCGAGAGCGTCCACAGGAGCAAGCGATACACCTGCGACCAAGAGCTCAGGTCTTACGGCAACGGTGGCGGGAGGAATATGCAGTACTATCCTCTCCTGAACTGGACTGACGAGGACGTGGCTGAGTTCATAGAGGAGCGTAAGATTAAGTGCCATCCCCTGTACTACGACGAGAACGGCAATTTTCACGTGGAGAGGCGTCTCGGATGCATGGGATGCCCGCTGATGTACTACAGGAAGCGCATAGAGGATTTTAAGCGTCATCCGAAGATGGTTCGTTTCTGGTGCAGATGGGGCAAGCAGTACTTCGACTCTCATCCAGACGTCAAGACGCACGAATATTTTTCTGATGTCTTCGAGTGGTTCGTGTGCAACACGTTCTACAATGATATGGATGACTACAACAGGAAGTGGGAGCACGACAGAGACGGGAAGTCTGCGAAGGAGTTCCTTGAGGAGTACTTCTCTATAAGTCTCGAAAACCTGTGATTTTGCGTGATTTACGCGCGCACGCATGTATATGTATATACATTATAATAGTGTATACTATGTTATAGTATTACTAAATGTTAAAGTTATGTTAAAGTGCCGATAAAATTATGAATATTCCAAGAACTATGTCTATATTTGCAGCGAATTTCATTATTTATTTACGTTAAACAGAGAGAAATATTATGTATTTGACAAGAGAACAGAAGTGGGAGCTGACTCGGAAGATTGGCTTGTTTGGTCTGGGTGACTTGAGAAAGCTTGCCCCGATTGGCGACCTTGGTTACGAGAACGGCTGGTATCCTCCTTTTTGGGGTAGTACCCACATGTGGTTGGACGTTATGCTGCCGCGTCTGATTATGAAGGCGTTCTGGGAGCAGAAGGATAAGTACGGATTTGAAGTCAAGGGTTATAGTACTGGTTGGTCTGGTACTGACCACCATTCCCGATGCGAGGAGTTGGGTTTGTACTGGCATTGTGATTCAAGCGACTAATTGGCGTGGAACATGAAGGAGAGTGTTATATACGAAGGTGAGTTGGGCGAATCCTTGCACGATGCTTTGCCAGTTGTCATCGAAAAGGTGAGAAAGAGCGGGAAGCGAGCCTATTTGCGTTGGAATGGCGTCACGCTGCTTGTCGGCACGAACGACACGGAAGAAGGGTTGTTCAAGGAATACAATCGTAAACTGCATGCCATGTCGCTCCTCGGAATGGAGGAACGGAGCGAACTCATTCGTGTCGATGACTTGTCTGAGGCCGTGTCTAAATTCGTATTGTCGTTAGTTTATAATCAAAAATAGAATTAAATGGCGTTTATCAGATTGACGGCGTGTAGTGGCAGGGAAGTCGTTTTAAACACCGACGAGATAAGTTCATGTCATGTTGATGGAGGCTTCAGTTACACGGATTATATCGTGACGATGCGCAATGGCGACAAGCATTATTTGCATCGAGATTCCTATTACAAGGTTTTGGATTTGGTTTGTGATTAACAATTAAACATATTTAACAAATGGAATTAAATTGCAAGGTTATTGAGGTGCTGCCTGTACAGAGTGGTACGAGCAGCAAGGGAGACTGGGAGAAGCACCAGTTCGTAGTGTCATGGATGGACGGCCAGTACGAGCAGAAGCTGTGCCTTGAGGTCATGGGCGCGGACAAGTTCGACAAGATGAAGAACGCTGTCGTGGTCGGCCACGAGGTGTTGGTCAAGTTCAACGTCACGTCGAGGGAGTATCAGGGACGTTGGTTCACCACAGCAAGCTGTTACTACTGCGCGACTATCGGTGGTGTACAGCAGCAGACTCAGCAGAGTGCAGTGCCGAATAATACGCATGACGACAATGCGCATGTGGACGATTCTGGACTTCCTTTTTAGTTTTATAAAAATCATTAAATCGTTTGAGAGATTCGGATATAATCAATGATTAACGAAAACAAGAGAATTATGGTATCAAAAGAAAAAATCAACGAGTTTATCAGCCGTGCATACAAAACGGCCTGCGGGCACGGCTTCCACGACGAGGAGCGTTCTGACGAGCACTGGATGATGCTTGTCATCAGTGAAATCGGCGAGATGGTGGAGGCGGATAGGAAGAACCGCCGCGCCGATGTTGGTGCATTTAAGGCGTTAGAGGAAATCCGTATCGGTAGCGATGCCGAATACGCCGAATACGTCAACAAGTGCTTTGTTGAACACATCAAGGACACGTTGGAGGACGAATTGGCCGACGTCGTTATCCGTATATGCGATTTCTTGGGAACACGGCATATAGAGCCGCTTGTCCTTGAGGAAGCATCTACAAGCGACGATTGGGCTAACATTTGGGGTAAGGACTCTATCAACGAGCAATGCTACGGATTGGCGAGGATTATAATCCGTATTGACAAAGATACGTCGGCGGACGACATTTCCCGCCTTCTTGGTGCTTCTCTTGCATGGTGCTTTGATTTTGCTGATTTCCACAAAATAGACCTCGAGTGGCACATAGAGCACAAGATGGCCTACAACGAGTCCCGCCCGAACAAACATGGCAAAGGATATTAATCAATAAAAAAACAGAGAATTATGACAAAGAAGGAATTTTTGGAGAATGAAGTGTTCAAGGCCATGCCAGACGACGCTGAGATTGTGTTTGCGACAGGTAACAAGCTGAAGATGTGCGTACCGCTGAATCCGCTGAACATCTCGTTCTGGAAAGAGTGCGTGAACGAAGACACGTTGAAAGACCTGCCTCCCAATGTTATGGAGCACTTCAAGCCTGAGTACAAGTGCGCCTTGGTGCTGGATGCCATTCCCTATTGGTATCTGAAAGAGAAGTACAACGTCAGTTTCGATACGCATGAAGATTGACATCAGGGACGGAATACCCGACGCCATCGCTGTGGAATGCGTCTTGAACGTCGTAAAGGCTGGAAAGATTAGCAAAGGGGAGCACGGCAAGAAATACTACTGCTGGGCTACAGTACTTGGAACGCCCGTCGGCAAAGTTGTCGTATCGACACGCCAATACAGAAAGAGCGACTGCTTCGTTGTCTATAAATACAGAGAAGATGACGAAGGATGATACGTTGCAGCGCATCTGCAGGCGCTATATGCTCAGACTGATGCCAGTTGCGAGGAAGTTCGGTCTCGGAGGCTTCACGTACGACATGATACGCAGAAACTACAGACGCGAGTGCGCTGCCACAGAGTCTGAAGTGGAGCTTCTGAGCAGAGCCTGCGACGACGAGCGGCTGCACAGACAAGACGTGCCTAAAGTGCTCAGAAAGTCGTACAGGCGCGCATACGAGGACGGCGACTTCGAGAGAGTCAAGACACTGAGGAGAGTCGGAATATACTCGAAGATTAGCGCTCTTTTGTTAGGTGAGGAGCTCCGTGCTCTGAATGACGAGTAAACCGTATGAATTTACATCTTACTATATGGAAGTAAACAAGATTTATAACGAAGATTGCATGAAGACGATGGAGAGGTTGCACGACATTGATTGCGTGATAACCTCTCCGCCGTATAATACGAGCCGCAAAGGTTCGTCGCTGACCGACGCAGACAGCAACATCAGATATGACGAGTTCGACGACTGCCGACCGAATGAAGAGTACATCGAATGGACGTGCGACATCTTCCGAGGCTTCGACAAGTGCCTGAAGGAAAACGGCTCGGTGCTCTACAACCTGTCGTATTCGGCTGAGAACATCGCGCTCATGTGGCTGACGATTGCGGCCATCATGGAACGCACGAACTTCACGGTGGCTGATTGCATCGTATGGAAGAAAGCGTCCGCAGTTCCTAACAGCGAGAGTACAAACAAGCTGACTCGCATCTGTGAGTTCGTGTTCGTCATGTGTCGCAAGTCGGAGCTTGGTACGTTCTGCTGCTATAAGGAGAAAGGCATCCAACGTCCAAACGGGCAGCAGCACTACAAGAACTACTTCAACTATCTCGAAGCACCGAACAACGACGAGAACTGCCCGATTCACAAGGCGACGTTCTCAAGCGTACTCGTACAGAAGCTGCTTCTTCTCTATACGAAGAGAGATGACGTCGTCTACGACCCCTTTATGGGCACTGGTACTACTGCCATAGGCTGCATCAGGGCGAAGCGCCATTATATAGGCAGCGAGCTTAGTCAGAGGTACGTCGAATGGGCTCAGCAAAGAATCGCAAAAGAGAACTCGCAGCTTAAATTCGACTTCGGAATTGCTTAAAAATGTCTAAAATGTTTGGAATATGAGCGGATAATTGCTATCTTTGCACCGTAGAAAGTTTGATTCGACGCGTTGTCAGCTACAATAAGCGCAGAGAACAAGGATATAAATGTTATAACAACTTGCCGATTCGGGCGACATGAAGTTAGAGTAGCTGCTGACGGATTGTCGCTCGTAGGCTTTTTAAACAGCTACAATGCCACAACGGAAATCATTTTTGTTCTACAAGGACTGGTACGAAGCAATATCGTCTCTCAATGCAGACGTCAGACTTGAGGTCTATGACGCCATTATGTCAAGGGTATGGAGAAGTGATAGCTGTACATTGTCTCCTATGGCAGAGCTTTCCATGCGCTTCATCTCGCCGCAGATTGACCGAGATGAAGCCAAGTATCGCGAAATATCAGACAAACGTTCAGAAGCAGGAAAAAAGCATCGTGGCAACCAATATTCTTTTTTGGAACAAATGGAACAAGACAGAACAAATGGAACAAGTGTTCCAAATTTGGAACAAAATGGAACAAATGGAACAGATGATGATAATGATAATGTAGAGAATAATATTGTTCTCTATGAAGAAAGAAAAGATACTGACGTATCTATTATAAAGAAAGAAAAGCGGTTCGTAAAGCCGACTCTTGATGAAATACGAGACTATATACAAGAGAAAGGTTACACGTTCGACGCAGAAACCTTCTTCGCATATTATGAGAGCAACGGATGGAAAGTAGGACGTAATCCTATGAAGAACTGGAAGATGGCTTGCACTACATGGTCTAAAAACAGAAATAATAATAGCAACAACTATGGAAGAGAGACAATCACCGACAAGATTAGGCGCACTGTTGAAGGCGCAAACGAGTTCAAGCAGCGCATTGACGCGAACATCGGAAGAGAAGCCGACATGGGTGACGGAGATTCTGACAAGGTATGGTAGCTTCACTCAGCTTGAGAACAAGTTCTCGTACCTCAATAAGAACACGTTCGTGCAGAATCCGATAGATTGCTTCAGACGCGAGAGCCCGACGCTCGTACGACTTGACGTTACGTACGGACGCGGCTCGTCGGCTTCATGGCTGTTCTCCATACTGCAGGGAATGTTCATATTCCTTGGTGTCACGGACGACAGGTTCTCCAAAGAGCAGGTGTACAACCTCGCATGCAACATCGCTGCTAACTACAAGACACTGAAAGTCGTCGAGATTCTGCTGTTCGTGTCACGATTCGAGTCTGGCAAGTACGGACGGTTCTATGGCGGGGACTCCTATGCCCTTGTCGTCACGGAAGCCATCAACAAGTTTATGGTCGAGCGCGAGCACTACTACGCAGACATCGAGCGCAGGGAGATGGAGCGCAAGATTGAGGAAGGCAAGAAAGGGACGATTACCTATGCCGAGTACAAGAGACAGAAGGAGGCCGAGGGCGGCAAGGTGTCGGATGCGCTCGATGCCGTTTTTGGTTAAAAACCGTTTAAAACTTGGAATATTCCAAATTATGAGCTATATTTGCAGCGAGAAAAGCGAAAATAGGCTCTCTGAGCGCAGAAAATTCACAAGGTGGACAACTATACCGCAGCGTGCGTTGGAGGTCGTCAGAAGGCTCGAAAAGCGGCAAAAACGAGAAGATGTATGAGTGCATGGGAATCTATAGAACCGATATTGGAGAAATACGAGCGTCTTTTTGAAGAAAATGCCCGTAAAGAGGATATTAGAATACAGAAATGGCAAGTGTAAACATCATAGGCATCATCGAGTCCGTCAAGTTCATCCCCAACGGTGGCGGTTGTTTCGTTTTTCTGTCGGAATACAGGAAAGGTTACAGGAAATCCGACGGGACTCGGGTGGAGGACAAGTATCTGTCATGGAAAGTCATCTACAAGCAGGGGCTCGTGAACTACATCAACAACCACTTCAGCACTGGCATGGTCGTAGAGGTCAAGGGAGATGTGCTGCCGTACGCCATAGAGAACGGTGAGACCGTAGAAGGATACAGCGTCATAGGCCAGACAATGAACATCTTCAGCGTTCCGAGACTGTATCAGCGTCAGGAAGCGCGCATGCAGAAGGACTCTCAGCTGAACTCGAGCGGAGAGCCAGACTTGGAAGGATATAACGCACCTGATTTTTAACTCTCAATATTAACTCTAAAAATTTACAGCAATGGGTAAGAAAGAAATGAAAGAAATGAAAGAAGCGACGGTAAGCGCAGCCAAGTACAAGGAACTTGAACGCGATTACGAAGAGATGAAGAAAAAGTGTGAAGCTCTGGTCAAGAGCGGTGGTGAGATGGGCGAGGAGATTCTGTCACTCAAGCGGTCTGTTGCATCCTACAAGAGTGCTAACACTGTTCTCAAGAGAAAGGTTGACGGTCTCGAGAAGGATGTCGAGCGCTACAAGAGGCTTGATTCTGAGGGCGACGCCATGAACGAGAAGAAAGCTGCAGAAATCGAGAGCCTGAAGATTGCACTGTCGTCGAAGGGTAAGACCCTTGAGGATAAGGAGCAGGTTATTTCTGGCCTTAACACTCAGGTCAGCGAATTATCACAGCAGGTGATGAAGCTGAAAGACGTCGTCACAAAGAAGAATGCAGACATTCAAGACTTGGAGACGTCGCTCGAATACGAGAAGCTTCCTTGGTGGAAGAAGATTTTTGCGCGTTGAGAACTATTGTTCTGTAATGTAACAAACCAGCCTATCCTCTCGGACGGGCTGATTTTTTTGTAGCAAATAAAAAAGAAACCAATCAATCTAACAACCGTTAAGTTTGCGAAGTCATAAAGCCGACGATATGTTGGAAGGCGTCGAAAGCGTATGCAACGGTATCGTCGCAAGAATGTACGAGTTGTTGCCTCTGTGAAGCTTGACTGCAGTCGGCTTGAACGACTTGAGATTCACCACGTGGGCAATCTTGCCAGTATACCCTGACTTGATGTATATGTCACCGTCACAAAGCGTTGAAACGAGCGAGTCGTAGACAGTCTGCTCGTCTATACTGGCATTCGTATATCTCCTTGAAACGATGACAGTCAGATTCAAGTCGACGTTCTTTCGGACAATGACGTCTCGCGTGGTGGTCACAGCGTTCTGTCCGCTGCCAGTGGTAGTCGTCTCCTGCTTCGCGCACATGTAGTCCTCGACGTCCGAGTCAATCCACTGTGCAGTATATACGTTTACAACATCTCCCCTCTCGTCGAATCCGTCAATTGCGAGAATGCGAACGCCAGCAATTGTAGTGAAGTCAACCCAAGAACCACTCTCTCCTTGTCTGTAATAGTATTTACCAGTCAAATTACCTATTGCCATAATCTTATAATCTTAAAGTCTTTAAAAATATTTTCACGTTCGCAAGACAGAACTTGCCAGTGTCCACATCAGCTCTGTTGCTGTACTTGTACACAACCACGTCGCACGTCTCGTCAGCATCGTCTATGACAACCTTGCTCTCGTCGAAGAGATACACCCTTATCGAGTTGAACCCTTCGCAAGAGATACTGACGTCGCTATTGTTGCTGACATAGACTGTCGGACACTTGCATTGTGGTATCGACACGTCTGTTTCCTTGCACCACATCAGAGACATGACGTCTTTGTCTGCAACCACGCTGTTCTCATAATTCCAGTCCACATAGAGACCATATCCGAATCCCTTCACTTCGTCAGCGTCATGTATCGTGTAGCCGTTGATGTAGTCCGCGAAGTTCTCTTTTACATACTCTTTTGTGATTCCCTTGCCTTGGTACGCAAACGTTACCACATGAGGAATTGACTGCTGGCACATGGCCAGCTTCAGAAGCTCTTCCTTGCTGCGGGACGCTTTCTGCCACCGACCCTTGTAGTCTTGACAGAGGTCGGCAAGCAGTGCGTTCTTGTAGTATTCTTGTATCTTGTCCATATCAGTTAATTCATTTCAACCCTTACTGCGAGACCGTTGGGAGAACTCCATCCCTCGAGGATGCCGCGTATCGCTTCCTGTGTCTGATAGCTCGACTGCAACTGAAGCAGTATCTGTGACAGCGTTGCCACCTTTGCGTCGTCTGTGAGTGCAGACTGCATCATGAGTATGTCGACAATCTGACGCAAGTAGTCGCTCTGCAAGTAGACTTGTTGGCTCACACCGTTCATGTACGCTTCGATAGCTCCAGCGGTTGTCTCGGAGATGCTTTGTATTCCTTGTTGAAGCGCACTTAGCTCTTGCTCTGATGTCTCGCCAAACTTATAGTACTGACCAATGATTTCTTTAAGCCTTTCACCGAGTTCTGGCTTGATTCCAGCAAGTTCGGAAATAAGGCTGCTGATGTCGTTGTCGTTCATTGTCGCAGCGGCATCATAATTCTTTTGCGCTATCTCTTCGGCTACTCTGGCTGCTTCACGTTCAGAATCAAGCATTTTTTGATATTTTTCTCTTACTTCATCCATGCGCCTCATTCCGTATGCAGCCATACCTTTTGATTCGCCATATTCGTACACGTCCATAGCTTCAAGTTCTTGTCTCTTCTTTATAGCGGCGGCAAGCGCATCAGATTCAGCCTGCGAACGAATCTTGATTCGCTCGTCCATATTGCTCCATATTTGGTCAATGTATTGAGCAACTACTCTTGAAACGATAGATTTCATAATCATGTTGTCTACCATTTCGTCAAACTTGTCCTCAAAGACTAACATGTAGTCTTCTCCTTTCTTGAACGCATCAATCATAGAGGATACCAAGTTTTCTGCAAAACTGCCAGCCTCAGTACCAAGCAGGTCGTTGGTGATTTCGGTTATCGAGTCTTCGATTTCATAACGCAGTTCTTTAATTTGTTTTTGAATGTCTGCAATTTTACTCTCGTCTTTGTGCTTATTGTCTCTCGACTGTTCGAGCGCAAGCTGGCGTTCCAGTTCTGCCAATTCGAGTTCTTTAAGTGACGCAAGTAATCTTTTTGAACCGATTTCACCAGTTCCGTATGCTTTTTCTATTGCATGCTCGAGGTCGACGTATGCAAGTTCAAGACGTTTGACAACTACTTCCGATTCTTTTATTTTTGCATTTACTTTCTTGTCATAGTTGTCGCCAAGTGCTTCAAACAGTCCCATGCCGACACCTACAACAGCACCAATGATAGCGCCATAACCTTGTCCTATCTGTGCGCCAATCATAGCACCTTGACCACCTTTTTCAATGACTGAGAATGTGTCGTTCATGAGTTCTTGTGCCTCAGACCATTTCCCATTGTTAAGCACGTCCAATAAGCTGTTTACCATTTGCACAGCTTGGCCTACAGATGCAACCATAGCGTTGACATTGGAGACAATTTCTGTAGCATCAATATCTCCAGCTTCTTCGCGAGCTTTCTTGAGTTTCCTGAGACGGTCTGCAAGAGTGAGAATCTTTTCCCCAGTCTCATCCAAATTGTCGCCTGATTGATTACTCGACAATTTATCCATCTCATCCTCTACATTCTTTATCTCTTCGTCAAACGTTGCCATTCTGTCCTTTGCTTCCAAGACAGAGATTGACATAAGCTTGAACGGATTGTTCTTCTTGCGTTCTTTTTCGAGATTCACAAGAGCCTTGTTGATGTCTTTAATCTGTTTAGGTGTAAGACTCTTTGCTTTACGTTTGTACTCTTCGATTGTTTCTATAAGACCTCCAAGAGCTTTGTCTGTAAGCCCTGCAAGGTTTCCTGTGGCTGTAACCCACTCTGGCGACTTCTGAAATTCTTCAAACGAAGCTTTTGCACTCTTTTCGGCAGCTTCCTTGTCTATTGCCACTTTTAGTTGAATCTTAACTTTGTCGTCACCTACAACTTCGTCAACAAGGGACATGAGCTGCCTCTTTAATTCTTCTACGCTGTTGGGGTCTTTCTCAAAATCAAGCTTTGCTGAAATCTTGCGCGCGCGTTCTTTCTGTTCTTCTGTGCCAAACTGAACAACGAGAGCTTTTCGCTCTTGGTTCGCGTTCTTTTCAATCTGTGTGAGCTTGTACTGATACTCAGAATACTTCTGCAGCAGCTTGTCGTACTCTTTTATTGCGTCAGTCGCTTCTTTCTTGCGAGCAGCTTGGGTGGCTTCGTAGCCCTTCTGTATAAGGTCAAAGTAAGCTTGCTGCAGTTCTCCAGTACCCAACTGCTCCGTGAAGGCTTCCATATCGTTGCGAGTAAGGTTCAGCATGTTAGGAAGCTCGATGTTAGCGCCCATCTGCTTGAAGTACTTGTTCAAGGACTTGGTGTATCTGTCTGCATACTCCTTTGCAGTACGTGGCAGCGTGTCCAAGTCTATGTCAAACATGTCTGCGAACATATTGCCGAGCTCTGGGTTGGCGTCCAGCTCCACAGCAAGCTCGTATTCGTCCTTCAGACGTCCAAGCTCGTTGTCGAGACCTTTCTTTATCTTCGTTGCATCGTACGCTTCTGCATCAACCTTAATCTCACTATACTTGATTTCAAGGTCTTTTATTTCCTCTGGCTTGATGTTCTTGACTTTCTTGGCTGAATCAATCTGCTTTTTGAGCATGACCATCATCTCATGAGGATTGTCTGTGCCTGCAAACGACTTGATGTCGAACTTCGGAAGACCGTTCTTACCGAGCACTGCGTTGATATGCTTGATGGAGTCGCCGAACTGCTCTGTGACAGTCTTCATGGCAACAGCACGGCTTACGCCAGCGTCAGTGAGCTTCTTGTACTGTGAGCGTACTTTGTCGATGAGCTGCAGTTCTTCCTTCAACGCTTTCTGAAGCTCTGACTCGGCCTGCTTCTGTGCTTTGGTATTTGCAGCGTTTTCTTTCTTCGACTCTCCACCATCAGAAACAGCTTTGTTGTAGTCTTTTTCAGCTGCAGCTCGTTCTTTTAGTGCCTTTGTAAGTCTTTGGTCGTCTTCCGAAGCAGTTATGTTGTTTTCGTCAACTTCCTTTGCTCCCTTTTTCCTTAATCTCGCAATCTCCTTGTCAAGACGCTGCATATCTTTCCATGCTTTGTCAGCAGCTGCATCAGCCTCTTCAAGCGTCTTCATGACAGTTTTGTTTTTGTCTGTGCTTATCGTAAGAGGTATAAAGATGCTCCACTGATTTGCGCTTGCAACCCAGTTTTTCAAGTAGTTAAACGCCTCGTCATAAGATATTTTGTGGCTTTTAGCGTAGTTTGTTACCATCCGTTTTACCCAGTCCGCATATTTCCCTTCTTGGAAATTAAGCGATTCTATCTGCTTTGCATCCATACCTCTAAACATGGCTGTCATCTCTGACAAGTGCTGCTCCTTGAGGTATTTGGTAAATCGCTCCCATTCCACTTTTTGTCGACCATTGTATAGATTCCAATTGTTATATATCTCAGCTTCTTTCTCGTATTCCTTAGCTATCTCTTCTTTGTGGAGACTGTCTTTTTCTGCCATATATGCACTTCTAAGGTCTTGCAGTCTTATATATTGAGCTTCTTTTGCTGCCTTTGAACGTGCTTCTTCCATTTCAATTTGAAGTGTATACGCTTTTTCTGGGTCAAGCTGATTCTGTTGTATCAGATTGTCTGTAATCTGCTTGAAGGTCTCGTTGACTTTGTTTACGTTTCCACTCCACCCTTGCGCGTTTATGAAGTTTAGAACAGACTCTTTTGTTGACTCAAGGTCTTCTCTAAACTTTTTAAGCTCGTTTTCATAATTTTCAAGCCATCGTTCAGCGTCGTCTTGGTATCTTTTGTCTATGCCGAGAGGTGCTTTGTCTTCTCCAGAAGCTGCTCTCCTCGCTTTTTCGATTGAACCATATTTCTCTTCAATCTTTCCAAGCCACATGTGGGTGTCTTTGAGATTACCTATCGTACCGTCAGGAAGAGTCCATAAGTTCCACCAAGCAGACCAGTCTCTTTCTAATTTTATTGCACCATCTCCAAGCTCCTTTATCGCTGCTGACACGGATTGTATGTCGTCAATAACAGCAAAACTTTGCCTTAGCCTTTCACTGACATTTTTTATCTGTAAAAGACCTCCTATATATTTGTCGCTTGCATGAGAAGAAAGCTCTATCTGCTCTCTTACTGATTCCCAAGCTTTCTTTGCGTCGTCAACGTTAATGTCCTGAGGCGTTACAATGGTCTTTCCGTTGTTGTCTGTTATCGTCTGATAAAGGCTTTCTCGAAGCTCTTTATACTGTTCCTTGAATCTCTCCAAGTCATTATAGGTGTTTTTGGCGTTTTCTCGCAAAGTCTTGTTGAACTCTTTCATCGCCTCGTTCCCTCGAACAACTTCGACAATAGCAGCCCCAGCGGCAACAGCAAGAAGCCCCCACCATGTGGCGCCAGACGTCAAGACTGTGCTCATGGTTGTTCCAAGGTTGCGTAACACGTTTGAAAGCTTTGTCCCAAGAACGGTTTCAATCGCAATCGCTTTATTTGTCCCGAGAACCATTCCGTAGTACGCAAGTTGAGCTGCCTTCAAGACGCCGAAGACGATTACAAGGTCTTCGACAGCTCTGTTAATGTCTTTCCATCTAAGGAAAAAGTCTTTAAGAAGGTTTATACCTGTTGTAAGAACACCCTGCTCAGACTTTCCAATGTCGTTAAGCATATTGTTCCACGCAAGTGTCAGGTTGGCAAGGCGTACTTTCAGGGTATCAGCCATCTTTGCTTGGAAGTCAAAGAACTTACCGCCTTCGTCGGTCATCTTTGTTACAACAGACATGACGTCGTTGTAGTCGATGGCTTTCTTCTTCATTCTGTCATATACATCACCGACGCTTACCATCTTCCCTTCAAGCTCAGTGTAGTACTTTGACAGCTCTCGGACGAGAGGAATACCAGCGTTGGCAAACATACGTGCATCGCGGCTGTTTAGATAGCCGTAAGCCTTAATCTGACCGAGTGCGTATGTCAGACGTTCCATCGGGACACCAACAGCAGAAGCCATGTCTGCAAGACGGCGTGTCGTGTCTACCACTTCGTTTGCCGCAATGTCGTATGCAGTCAGTTGCTTTGCTGCGTTTGACAGTTCTATCAAGGTGTATGGAGAAACGAGAGCCATCTGAGACAACTCGTTGAATATCTGAGTTCCCCTCTCCGCAGAGTTGATGAGAATGCCAAGCGCACGCTCGTTCATCTCGTATTGTGAGCGGACTTCTATAAGGTTCTTAATGAACTGGGTCGATGCGCCTACTGTAAAGTAGAACGCAAGACGGTTCTTCATGTAGTTCCAAGAACGGCCAAGAGCATTGTTTGAGGCGATTATCTGCTGATTCCTTTGCAGTATTTCGTCTTGTTGTTTTCTAAGCTCTCGAAGTTTATTGTTTATCAATTCAATCTGAGCGCCTTGCGTGTTTATGTTTAGATTCTGACGTATAGCTTGGAGTCTTTGCATTTTACGAGCAATATCGTCAAGTGTATTGACACGCTCTCTAAGTGCTTTGTTGACATTCTTTTCAGTACCTTGTTCTGAATTTAGCTTGGCCGCTTGCTTAATAAGCCTGTTGAGCAAATTCTCTGCACGCATCAGGTTCTTTTCGTCAATAACAGGAGATTTGCTGAGTTCTGCAATAAAACCCTTTACTTCTTTTATTTTCTGACCTATTTGCTTTATACTGTCAGTCGGCATTTTTGAAAGCTTGTCAAACTTGACGTTGTTCGCTTCTTCTGAAACCTGCCTCGTAGACTTTTGAACTTTCTTTACCTTGTTGTTTAGGGCTTCGATTTTGTCAGATATTGATAACAGCGTGCTCTCGCCTACTTTTGTTTCAGTATTCACTTCTTGTGCGTAAGAGCGGAGCATCTTTATTTTGTAAGACATCTCATCAATCGTCTTTTCAGGGAGAGCCATTGCGCTGTCAAGCGAAATAGGACGTGACATCTGATTCTGAATATCCTTCATAGCGCGCTGCGTCTCATGTATTTTCTCTATCAGGGCGTCTGCATTTGCACTGTCCCTTTGGCTTGCGCTAAGGGTGAGATATGCCTGCTGGAGGTGCTTTAACGTCATGGAAAGCGCATTGAAAGAGGCGTTCTGCTTGTCAGCAATAGACACCTCTTCTTTCTCAAGTCCAAGAACCGCAGCGATTGCCGTTCTCAAATCGTCATATTCAGCAAACGTCTTTTTCGCGCCATTGTTTGATTGCGAAGCTTGAGCATTCTTTTGAGAAGTTATTCTTTCCTCTGTCTGCAAAATGGCTTTCTCGACTTCAAGCGTAAGATTTGCCTCCTTGTGCCTTTCTTTGTATGCGAACAGCTGAGACTCTATTGAATTTGCTTCCTGTTTTAAAGGGTCGTATACAGTAAGACCGCTTTTTGAGAATATAGTAAACTCCTTCATCAAAGCGAATCTTTCTCTGAGCATTTGCGCGGCATTTTTAACCTCATCGCTGTACTGTCTCTCTGCTTCTTCTTTTTTCTGAATATCAGCAATTCCGTTTCTCTCGTCTGAATTTATTGAGCGTTGAAGCTGTACCTGATTCTCAAGCTTTGAAAGCAGTGACGAAATTTCGCTGTTTGCTGCAGCAACTTGCTTTTCGTCAAGCAATCCATTTTTGTTCATCACTTCGACAATCATTTTCAGGCGAATCAGCTTTTGCGTAATCTCGTCTATATTGCTTGTCGGGAGGCTCATCGCTGCAACAAAGTCCTTCTTAAATGTGCGGTTAGACTCTTTTTCCCAGTTTTTGTAGAAATCGTTTAGCCTCTTCAATCTTGCGTCAACTTCGTCAAAATCCTTTGTAAAAGCTTTACCGTTGAATGAAAATCCACGTTCGTTTGCTGCAGCCAAAGATAACGCTGAAGACTTCAGCCTTTCGTTATATTCGACAATTCTTGTAAGAGCTCGCTCGTACTCAAGATAGTCTTGTCTTGAAGGGAGCATATTTTCCCTCTTTGTATTGAAGTCTCTGACAACGCCCAATGCAGACTTCAATCCTTCTGCAAGTTGGTCAAATGTCATTGACTGCTCTTTTGCGGTCTGTGTTGTTCTTTTTACTTGTTCTTCGAGCGACTTCTGGTCATTTTCAACTTTCTTTGTTCCTCCACCTGACGATGAGCTGCCAAAGTCAATCTTGACGTTTCCAAGTTCGCCAAGCTTCCTTTTCATCTGCTCGACAGCAGAGTCCATAGAACTTGCCATCTTCTTTGTCGCTTCGTCTACGTGTTGGACGAGCTTGTCTATCGAGTTCTTTAAGTCTTGGTCGCTCAAAGACGCAGCTACTATCGTCGGGTTGTTTGCCATATCGCTATTTCTTTTATAGAGTTAATACTATTTGTTACGATGCACTGGAATCTCGAACTCTTCTCCAGCCTTGAGGTTCTTAGCTCCGAGACTCGTGTAGAAGTCCTCCAACTTGTTCTGCGCGTCCAACGCCTCCTTGTAGTTGTTCCAAGCAGCCTTGTCAGCGCCCTTCAAGTACTTCGTGTGCGTGTTGTCAACAGCCATGAACTGAATCTGTGCGCACGACAGACGGTATAGGTAGTCGTCTAATCGGTACTGTGGGAAGGCTTTGATGAAGTCTGCTGCGTCCGCAATGACAGTGCTTCCATAAACTGTGAGGCTGTCTCCATTGACTTCCTCTTGCGCATCAGCAGTGAATCCGTAAGCGTACTCACCGATTTTTTGAGTAAAAAAAAAGCACTCAAGTCGATGGACTGTATCGCTCCTAAGATTATCGCTGCCCACTGGTTTGCGTTGAACGTCGAGTTCATGACTTTCGTCTTCATCTGTCTTATCATCCTGTCGTTCTTCTCGTCAGCATTCTCTCTGTCTGGCGTGAAGCGATGGTTGCAGAGAATGACTGCCATTATCTCGCACATGGCGTCCAAGTCAGTGCATAGCGCTGTGATTACTTTGTTGTCGTCGTCAAGCGTCTCGTCTGCTTTTCTCATATCTGTCACGAGTCTGCAGATTCGGAACACTGAATAGTATCGCATATCCTTTACCCTGTACTCTTTGTCTCCAAGCTTCACGAGCGACGGAGAATCGTTGATGATGTCTACGATGTTTCGCTTGACTTCAACAGAGAACTCTGGCAACGAGAACTCTTCCTCGTCCTCTTTCTTCTCTTCAGTCTTCTTCTTGTTGTCGAACTTCTTCTTCTTCATTCTTCTGTGTTTCGTTTGCGTTTCTTTTTAATGCTTGCTCTGTATTCGATAATATGGGGATGCGCTATCGGGATGAACCCTCTCAACGCACCCCCACGCTTACGAAAACAGAGAATTGTCTCTTTCTACAAGATTATGTAGTCGGTGTGTCGCCAATAATCTTGTAAAGGTGGTCTACGTACGGAGACTGCGTAGTGCCAGCACCAGAGGTGTAAACCAGAGTAGTGATGGTAACTGAGAAGTTCAGAGCACCGTCTGCGTCCTTCTTCAGGGTTCCAATAGTCAGACCCTTGTAGATGTAGAGCTTGCCAAAGCCGCGACCGAATGCAAGCTCCCAAGAGTGCTCTGTGGTCGTTGCTGCGGTAGCACCCTCGTAGTACTCTGGAGAAGTGCCTGCAACACCAGCAACCGAGTCGCCACCGAACAGGGGCTCGAGCTCGGATAGGCCATAGTTGGCCAGTTCGAAGGTCATCGTCACAGGCTTGCCCTGATAGATGATGTCAAACGGAGAGTCATAGAACTCGGCCTCAATCTCAGTAGAGTCGGGCTCGTCCTGAGCGATTGCAAGACCCTTTAACACGCCCATAAGTTCAGTTGTGGCTTCGCCGCCTACAGTACCGTACTTCAGAGAAATCGGCTTCAAAGTTGTTTTCTTTGCCATAATTTTACCCTTTCTTTAATTAGTTATTATTACTGTTGTTGTTGTCTGTATTTTCGGAATCGTCAGAGCTTTCGCTGCTGACGTCTTCTTCAACGTCTATGGTGACTATGAACGACTTTACAAACACGTTGTACTGGTTGCCCTTGTTCGTGTCCTCGTCGTCGTCCATCGAGAGGATGCTGTCGGCTTGTATTGCGTATGAGTCAGATGTAGGATTGTCAATCTCTGAGCGTATGGCTGCGTTGATACCGTCTTCGAATGCTTTGTACTTGTCTCTGTCGAGTCTTCCCCTGCTCTTCTGAGGGACGTACGCCGTAACGTAGCAGCGTACCCATCCGAATGCTTGGAGGTCGAACTCCGACTCGTCCCTGATGCTGCCGACTTCTATGACAATGAAGCCATTGCTTGTATCGTCAGTCGTGTTGTCAGTAGGGACGCGCATCGAGTAGATGTTCTGCGTCACTCCGCTGAACAGCGGCTTCAGGTAGTCGTATATCGCGATTCTTGACTCGTCAACCATAATCTATCGTATTAAACCAATCTTCTTTACACCTGTCTTGTTCTTGTACTTGCGGTTTCTGTATGAGTACTTTGGCCTGTACACAGTAAGATGGGTCTTCGCAGGCTTCAAATCCATTCTGACGTCATCAAAGATATACGTCATTGCCTGCCATTGCATTCTGCGGCCACTCTTTATATGAGTAAATCCGCCTTCCCAATAGCCCCAATACGGAGCAAGCACTGCAAAGAACACTGTCCACTTGTTCGCTTTCCCTTTAGCTTCGCTCAGATATTCTTCTGCAAGCTGCCTCCCGTTGACTTCTTCCATGTCGTTTGGGAAGTACTCGTGAAGATATGAGCTTGTTCCGCCCTGAGCTCCAAAGCCTCGTTCCTGCCCCCACCTGTTTGTGTACGTGTGCGTTACGGCTTCTCTGTAGAATCCTTTGTCTATCATCTTGCCGTCGTAAGTTACACCCCAACAGAGTGAGTTGAGAAGGTTTCCAGTCCTGTCCATACCGTGAGCACCGTTGTACGATGAGATTTTGTCTCCGAGCTTTTTGATTTCAGTCTTGGCATAGTCAATGAGATTTGCAGTCTGAACTCCGACCCAATAGCCAGTAAGCTCTTTCTGCAACTGCTTTGTGTAAGCACCCATTCCTATAACCTTAGACTTTATCATACTCAGCTCCAATCCTTGCGCGTACAGTATACACTTATTCCCATCAGCTGAGAAGGCTCTGCGTTGTCAACCGTAAAGTTCAGCTCCTCGCCATAACGCATCAAAGAAACGCTGTCTCCCTTTCGAGGAACGATGTACTCGTCGTTGTCGTCTTTTGTGAGAGGAATGGAAATGATGTAAGACGCAGTCTGCAGTATTCTGCCCTCGTCGTCACTGACCATGTGCTCGTCCATGACGCCCTCGTAGACAGTCAGCTCTTCGTCATCATTGTCACCATGCCCCTCGACGATTCGCGTGATGACGCCCTCGTACGGGTATTCAACAATCTCTTCTCTCGTCATAAGCTTACAACGTCCTCAATGGGGATGAAGCGTATCTTCTTCTGCATATTCTCAAGAACGTCGGCTCTCTCGTCACCATAAATGCTGTATATGCCTATAGCGTACTTAATCTTGTCGTCTTGGTAAAAGTCCTGCTCACTTCCGATTGTCTTCTGATAACCGTTGTGAGACTGTTGCAAGGATGAGGTATTAGAGGGGCTGAGCAGAACGGCAGCAAATATGATGTCTGCAGTCATGAGTTCTTTCAGACGCTTAGTCACTTTTGTGTCGTCGTATGCGTCATCCTCTGGGTCTACGCCTCTGTCAAGCGCAATCTTTATGAGATTGTTGTCGTCGAAACGAGTATACGTCGTCGAAGCCTTTAACCATTCTAATACCGTCATCTTCACAAC
>Ga0310696_10003472_pt1 | contig 19665 bp, 11 predicted proteins | sample AusTroGonzalo_MG_4_FD_203885 | JGI IMG/M metagenome (GOLD analysis project Ga0310696, IMG submission 203885) | Bovine rumen microbial communities from tropical cattle in Woodstock, Queensland, Australia - Gonzalo_02 (v2) (version 2) | ecosystem: Host-associated > Mammals > Digestive system >... | reverse complement strand
TGGCACAACCACTGGCAGGCCGGCGGTAACGAGATTACCTGGGATATGGTCCACTATGACGTCCAGCTCATCGGCGGTATCGTCCTGAACGGCGGCGTCAAGACCAACAAGGAACAGCGCGGCATGATCGCCGAAATGGCGACCGGTGAAGGTAAGACCCTCGTGGCCACCCTCCCGGTGTTCCTGAACGCCCTGGCCGGCAAAGGCGTGCACGTGGTTACCGTGAACGACTACCTGTCCAAACGTGACTCCGAGTGGATGGGCCCGCTCTACATGTTCCACGGCCTGTCCGTGGACTGCATCGACAAGCACCAGCCCAACTCCGACGCCCGCCGCAAGGCCTACGAGTGCAGCATCACCTTCGGTACGAACAACGAGTTCGGCTTCGACTACCTGAGAGACAATATGTGCTCCCGCGTCTCGGACCTGGTCCAGCGCAAGCATCACTACGCCATCGTGGATGAGGTGGACTCCGTCCTCATCGACGACGCCCGTACGCCCCTGATCATCTCCGGCCCCATGGAGAAAGCCTCCGGGGACGAGCAGTTCATGGAATATCGGCCCTATGTGGAGAGCTTGTACAACAAGCAGCGCGCCCTCATCAACACCACGCTCAACGAGTCCAAGAAGCTCATCGCCGCAGGCGACGAGGCCGAGGGCGGCAAGCTCCTCTATCGCTGCTATAAGGGTCTCCCGAAGTACCAGCCCCTGATCAAGTTCCTCTCCGAGCCCGGCATGAAGGCCCTCATGCAGAAGACCGAGGCCTACTACATGCAGGACAACGAGCGGGAGATGCCTGTCGTTACCGACGAACTCTACTTCGTGATCAACGAAGTCCTGAATACCGTGGACATGACCGACAAGGGCCACGACGCCCTCGCCGCCTCTGTCTCCGACCCTGACTTCTTCGTCCTGCCCGACATGGGCACGGCTATCGCCGAAATCACGCACTCCGACCTTTCCGCCCAGGAAAAGGCCGAGAAGAAGGACGCCCTCATGGAGGACTTCTCCCTCAAGAGCGAGCGTGTCCACACGGTGATCCAGCTCCTGAAGGCGTACGCCATGTTCACCAAGGACATCGACTACGTGATCGTGGACAACAAGGTCAAGATCGTGGACGAGTCCACCGGCCGTATCATGGAGGGACGCCGCTGGAGCGACGGTCTCCACCAGGCCGTGGAAGCCAAGGAAAACGTGAAGGTGGAAGCCGCCACGCAGACCTTCGCCACCATCACCCTGCAGAACTACTTCCGTATGTACCACAAGCTGGCCGGTATGACCGGTACGGCAGAGACGGAAGCCGGTGAATTCTGGGATATCTACAAGCTGGACGTGGTGGTCATCCCCACCAACCGTCCCGTAATCAGAGACGACCAGAACGACATCGTGTACCGCACCAAGAAGGGCAAGTTCAACGCCGTCATCGAGAAGGTGGTGGAACTGTCCAAGGCCGGACGCCCGGTGCTGGTGGGTACCACGGATGTGGAAACCTCCGAACTCCTCGCCCGCATGATGAACATGCGCGGCATCAAAGCCAACGTGCTCAACGCCAAGGAGCACGCCCGTGAGGCCGAAATCGTCGCCCAGGCCGGCCAGTCCGGAAGGGTGACCATCGCCACCAACATGGCGGGCCGTGGTACGGATATCAAGCTGTCCAAGGAAGTGAAGGATGCCGGCGGCCTCGCCATCATCGGCACTACCCGCCACGACAGCCGCCGCGTGGACCGTCAGCTGCGCGGTCGTGCCGGCCGTCAGGGAGACCCCGGCAGCTCCTGCTTCTACATCTCCCTGGAGGACGACCTCATGCGAAAGTTCGGCTCCGAGCGCATCGCCTCCGTCGTGGACCGCATGGGTATCCCGGAAGACGAGGCCCTCGAAGCCAACATCCTTTCCAAGGCCATCGAGAACGCCCAGAAGAAAGTGGAAGAGAACCATTTCGGCTGGCGTAAGCGCACCCTCGAATACGACGACGTGATGAACTACCAGCGTGAGGCTGTGTACGCCCGCCGTCGCAACGCCCTCTCCGGCGAACGCATCGAAATCGACGTGCAGAACATGATGTCCGATACGGCCATCATCCTCTCCCAGCAGGCCGAGGGCATGTCCTACGAAGAGTTCGAGGAGTTCATCATCGCCCGCCTGTCCATCGACCTGGGCTTCGACGAGGCCTTCTACGCCCACGCCAAGCCGCAGGAGATCGCCGACAAGCTCGCCGCCCACATGCAGGAAGTGTATGAGCGCCGCATGAGCACGATGATCGAGAAGGTGAACCCTGTGATCAAGACCGTGTTCGAGAAGCAGGGGAGCATGTACGAGAACATCGCCATCCCCATCACGAACGGCAAGAAGCAGCTCACCCTCTCCGTGAACCTGAAGAAAGCCTACGAGACCGAAAGCCGGGAAATTGCCAAGGCCCTGAGCCGCAACATCATCCTGTACTATATCGACGACTACTGGAAGCAGCATCTGCGCGACATGGACGACCTCCGTCAGAGCGTGCAGAACGCCGCCTACGAGCAGAAGGACCCGCTGGTGGTGTACAAGTTGGAGAGCTACAACCTGTTCACCGAGATGCTGGAAAAACTGAACGAAGAGGTGCTGGCCTTCCTGCTCCGTGCGTTCATCCCGCTGCGTGACGCCTCCGACGCCCGTGAGGCCCGTCCGGCTACCCAGCCGAACCGCAACATGCAGCAGATGCACACCAATGACCCCTCCCAGCTCTCCACCAACGGAGAGCAGAAAAGCCGGATGCCGATCCGTGTGGACAAGCATGTCGGCCGCAACGATCCCTGCCCCTGCGGCAGTGGACTGAAGTATAAGAACTGCCACGGTAAAGGACAATTCTAATACGGACTAACCACGAAACTATTTTACTAAATCATCTAAAACTAACAAACTATGGACAACAATGCAAATTTGAATGAAGTGAGTCGCATTTCTGCCGGCACCGCTTTCAAAGGCGAGGTGACCACCTCCGGAGACATCCGCATCGATGGCAAATTCGATGGCCGACTGAGTTCCAAGGGCCGCCTTGTCGTAGGAGAAGGCGCACAGGTGAACGGAGACGTCATCTGCCAGAACGTGGACTTCAGCGGAAAGATGAGCAAAGGTACTATCTATGTGGCCGACACGCTCTCCCTCAAGAGCGGTTGCATGGTGGACGGTGACCTTCACTACAAACGTTTGCAGGTTGAGCTGGATGCCAAGATCAATGGCAGCCTCCACGCCCTGGACGATGCAGAGTTTAACAAAATTGCTAACCAGTCGGCTCCCGCAGCGGCCGTAAAACCCGCTGCCAAGCCGGCACAAAATGAGACGAAGAATGACGATGTCACTGGGAAAGGAAACGAATAATGTTATGCCTAACAATTCATCGAATATGAACGACGTGAACCGTATTGCCTACGGCGCCGAATTCAAGGGCGACCTGGCAACCGCAAACGATATGCGCATTGATGGTGACTTTGACGGTCGCCTGTATTGCGAAGGACGTCTGGTAGTCGGCCAAAAGGCTACTATCAAGGGCGACATTTTCTGCACTGACGTAGATTTCAGCGGCACCATGACCGGTGGCAACATCTACACCCGGGAAACCCTTTCCCTCAAGGGTGGCTGCTCCGTGCACGGAGACCTCTTCTTCCAGCGTTTCCAGGTGGAACTGGACGCCAAGTTCACCGGTTCCTGTAAGGTCCTGGACGAGGGAGAGTTCGCCAAGGTGTCCGCCCCCGTTGCCGCCCTGCTGAAATAGCAGATGTATTATTCAATATAAACTATGAAAAAAAGGACGCTTTTACTGGCAGGTGCTTTAGCCGTGATGGTTATGTCCTGCGAACAGGATCCGCTCCCTGTAAATGGCGGAGAAAAAGAGCCCGGTCTTGATGTTTTCACCAAGGCCGTGCCCACCGGGTATTACAATGTAGCCAACGTCACCGTCCCTGCTGGAACGAAGACGGTCTATATTGAGTACAAAGGGGCCGATGGTCGCCGCAAGACCGTCGCCCAGCCTGTCGAACCCCTCGTGGTAGAACCCCAGGCAGGAAAGGACGCCGAACCTTTCGGCACGGTAGCCCTCCTCCTGAAGAGCGAGAAGCCCTCCAAGGTGTCCATCTACTATCTCGTCAACGAGGCCTCCACCAAGGCCGGCAGCGACGATCGCGTGGATATCGTGGAGAACCTCCCCATCGACATGGTCACCAGCGGTGAGTTCGGCAAGACCCGCTACGTACAGATGCAGTGGAGCTATGCCTGGGAAAACAAGGAAGTGTACCAGTGGCACTGGGAGAACGTCCGCACCTATCCCGCCGACGTTGTCCTGTACGACAAGGAGCACAACCATACCCTGCGCTACAAATACGCCTATTCCGGCGTGAGCGGCGAAGGCTATATGCTGGAAGACGCTTACGAAATCGTGGACCATGTGGCTGTGGGTGTCAAGTACAACTACTGCGGCCCCGGCTGCGTCAATTGCCAGTTCTGCATGCCCTGGGGTTGCTCCTGCGGCTGCGGCGGCTGGGACAATGACAAGCAGCAGCCCAAGCTGAACCCCAACCCGAACTTCGTCCCCAACGGCAACCACGAGCAGGAAGCCATCGACGACGGTGCCAGCACCGAAGTCCCCGAAGTCCCCGTGAATGTAATCCCCGTTCCGCTCCCGGAACCGGCCGGTTACGTGACCACTGACGGTGATTACACCAACTATCACTCCAGCGGCGTGGTGATGTTCGACGACAAATGGCCCATGATGCCCACCGAGAACGGTGAAGGTCACTATGACCTGGACTTCAACGACGTAGTCGTGGACTACGACATCGAAGCCGTTACCGTGGCCGATGCCCTCCTGGCCAAGGAAGGCTGGAGAGAGCAGGTGAAGGTGGTCCTCCACCTTCGCGCCCTGGGCAGCAAGGATATCTGGCGTGTCGGCCTTGCCCTCGAAAACTTCAATACGGACTATGTCCAGTCCGTTTCCGAGTACAAGACCCTCGACAGCTGGCAGAACCCCCACGGAAACCTTCCCACCTGGGCCAGCAGCGTCCAATTCCAGGAGAATTCCATCCACTACGATGCCGTTTCCGGTACCCGTTACTCCGGCAGCACCAACCGTCCCTCCGTCGAGATCGGCCAGCTGCAGGCTTTCAACGGCACCCGCCGCGACGGCGCCGGCTGGCAGGTGTACCAGCATAAGGACGACCACGGCAACATCACGGACCACGTGATGAACCCCGCCCTGAAGCAGTACGAAGCCTGGGGTGGTCCCCATACGAACCAGTACTCCGAAGATCTGGAAGAAAAGGCCGCTCCCACGAGCCTGGCCCGCATGCAGCAGTTTACCTTCTACAACACCATCCCCGGTTATGTGAATGTGGACGGCGGCCTGTACACCTACACCGTCATCTACCACATGAAGTCCCGTTCCCAGATGGCTCCCGCCGAGCGTGAAGCTGCCAAGCAGAACATGATCGACGCCGTCATGAACACGACTGCCCAGAACTTCTTCGCTGTGAAGGGCGACTTCGCCCCCATCGGCCTGAAGGGATACCAGCCGCTGGATTACCGCACCAAGGACAACCACGTATATTCCGACGAATACGCCAAGTTCTTTGCCCAGAATGCCGAAAACCTGAGCGCCGAGACCACCTATGTGGCCAAGAACGGTCAGGTCTGGGCTTTCAAAGCCCCCGTGATGACCCGTCACGCCTGGGAGAAGCAGTATTTCAGCAAGGCCTATCCCAACTACAACGCCTGGGTTACCTCCGGCGGCGCCGAGCACGAAGACTGGTACAAGGACTCCTCCGTGGATTATACCTTCCTCTCCTGTGAATGGTAAGAACGGACATCGTTCTCCCATAGTTGACGAATAAATCCCGACTAACAGGCGCCCTGCAGGGCGCCGGGTCGAAGACCCCGGAGGGGGCGAGGCCCCCTCAGACTAATAGCTAATGCAAAGGATTATGCGATGGACTACTACGTTCTAAGCAGATACGCGTATTGGAAGTATTATTGGCTCATCCTGTATTACCGGCTTCAAGAATTCCCGCCGGTAGTACGGGTTTGGGCTATTTTTACTACGATCTGTCTGCTTCTGATGGTGGCCATCGTGCTGGGTAACTTCTTCCGGGTGCTCAACTCTGCGGCGGACAATCGGACCATCGACCGCTACCGGGAGAAATACCTCGAACGGATGAGGAGGATTGCCTTGAATCATCGGACGTTGGAGCTATCGGACATCGCCTCGGAACTGCGGCTCCCGAAGAACTTCAAGATGCGTCCACGGCAGCAACGGAGATTCGTCCCCATCCTACTGGGCTTGTACCGCGAGTATAGCGAGAAGATGAACAAGGCCAACTGGCAAAGATTGTTGACAGTGCTCAAGATGCCGGCCTATTTTGACGACCAGGTGCGTTCCCGCAATATGCGGAAGCGCATCATCGCGTTCAAGAACGTGGCTGACATGGACGCCAACCTGAAGGAGGCCGTCGCTTCCAGATACCTCTTTACGAAGGACCGTAAGTTGCAGAATATGGCCCGTTTACATGCGGCCCGCTTCGGCACCTCCTATCCGTTCAAGGTCCTGCTGGACGACCCCAACCTCGTCTTCACCGACGAACTGGTGATCAAGTACCACAACGTGCTTCTGTACCGCCAGCGGAACGGCATGTCCATGCCGAACTTGATCCACTGGTGCAACCGCATGCCTGTGAACGACGAACTGCGTATTTTCGCCATCAACGAGATCCGCCTGTTCGACCGCAAGGAAGACTGCCCCGAGATGCTTTCCATGCTGAAGGGCTCCCGCGACGAACGTTTCTCCTGCGCGCTCATCCGCGCACTGGGCGAAATGAAATATGTCGCTGCCGAAGAAGAGTTCTGCCGACGCTACCTGAGCGCATCCTTCACCGAACGCCAGGAACTGGCCACGGCCCTGGGTAACATCAATTCCGGCAGCAAAGACGTGCTGAAGTTCCTGGAGGATGACTTCATGCAGACGACTGACTACGTGACGCGGATGCTGCTCCTGCGCACCATCCACGATTACGGTACCATCGGCCTAAAGGCCTACGAACGCTTGAAGAAGGACGCTCCCGCGGAGTTCGCCATTTACTTCGAGCACATTGAGTGTAAACTGATTGACAGCCGCAGATATGCCTGAGTGGGTTTACGACGGATTCAGCTACTTCGTGATGGCGTATTCAACCATAGTTCTTTCGAGCTATGTGATGTTTGCTTTCCTGGCTTTCCTGGAGCACAAGAAGCACAATACGTATCACGACGACGACTACACCATAGAGGAACTGAAAAAGTCCCCCTATACCCCCGGCATATCCATCGTCGCACCTGCATACAACGAAGAAAAGACGGTGATCACCAACGTGCTGTCCCTGCTGAGCCTGGACTACCCGGACTTCGAGGTGGTGATCGTGAACGACGGTTCCAAGGACCATACGCTGGACCTTCTGATCGAGAACTTCGACCTGGTGAAGGTGCCGTATGCCTACGTCGAGAAAATCAAGACCAAGCCCTTCAAAGGCCTGTACAAGACCAGAAGCGACAATCCCGCCTTCAAGCGCCTGACCGTGGTGGACAAGGTGAACGGCGGTACCAAGGCCGATGCTTCCAACGCAGGCGTGAACGTAGTCTCCAACAAGTTCTTCATCTGTACGGATGTGGACTGCGTGCTGGAGAAGAACGCCCTGTACCGCATGATCTGGCCGACGATGGCTTCTACCCGCCGGGTAATCGCCGTGAGCGCCACCATGCGTATGTCTAACGGCTCTATCGTGGAAGACGGCAAGATGGTGGAAACCCGTCCGCCGCATGACCTGATCCCGCTTTTCCAGGACCTCGAATATACCCGTTCCTTCCTCATCGGCAAGACGGCCCTGAGCCGCATCAACGCCATGCAGAACGTATCCGGCGGCTTCGGCATGTTCGACCGCGAGGTGGTCATCAAGGCCGGCGGCTACGACGGCGACTCCTTCGCCGAGGATATGGATATGGTGGCCCGTATGATCCGCTATATGTGCGACTCCGGCGAGGATTACCGCGTGGTTCAGATTCCCGAGACCTGCTGCTGGACGGAAGGACCGCCCAACGTCAAGGTGCTCAACCGCCAGCGTACCCGTTGGGGACGCGGCCTGTTCCAGTTCTTTACGGTGCACCGCGATATGCTCTTCAACAGGAACTACCGGCAGTATGGCATGTTCACGTTGCCGTACATCCTGTGTTTCGAGCTGCTGGCACCGCTTATCGAATTCCTGGGCTACCTCATGGTGCTTTCCCTGCTGGTCCAGTGGGCCATCAACTGGAACACCATCTGGATCGCCTTCCTGGGCCTGTATGTGTTTGCCCAGTTATTGACCGTGACCATCATTTCCTACGATGTCTGGGTAGGTACGTCCTTTAAGCATCGCCGGGATTACCTGTGGTTCGTGCTGGCCTCGCTGCTGGAACCGTTCATCTACCATCCGATGAATGTCTATTTCAGCCTGCGCGGTTACGTGAAGCAGATCCTGGGTACGCAGATGGTCTGGGGTAACATGACCCGTAAGGGTGTACAGAGTGCAAAGAAACCCGCGGCCCCGACCTCGGTGGCCGAAGCCAAGAAAGCCGAAAAGGATGCGTAAGTATCTCCTCATATTGCTGGCCGTTCTTGCTGTCGCTCCTTCCTTCGCCCAGTCGAACCGGAAGGGAACGCAGAAGAAAGAGCCGACGGTGGGCCTTTTCTCCCGCCGTCAGCCGGCTACGTACTATGTGGACCAGATTACGAACCTGTTCTCGCAGCACCGCTGGGCCAAGGGTAAGGAACTCCTGGACGAGAGCCTGGAATACTATCCCGAAGAGGCCAACCTGCATTACCTCGCAGGACGTTACTGGTGGAACGGCAAGAACTATGACCGTGCCCGTTACCACCTGGTGAAAGCCTGCCAGATCAATTACCACTTCGTAGATGCCAAGACCCTGCTGGTGAACATCGAAGAGATTACCGGCAACTATTCCAGCGCCATCTGCTACGTGAACGAGCTGCTGGAAGTGAATCCTTACTGGAAGGGCCTGTGGCTGAGGAAAGTGGACCTTTACAAGAAGATGGGCAACTTCGAGGAGGCCAACGCCCTGCTGCAGCGGCTCTCCCAGATCTACCCGACCGACGCCTCCATTACCGGCGACTACTTCGACGTGCTGGAGTCCACCTACCAGCAGGCCCGCCTGGCCGGCGACATGAACGCCGCCGAAGCCGCCCTGAAGGAAATCGTGCGCATCACGCCTTCGGATACGGACTACCAGCTGGCCTATGCCAACATCCTGGTGCGCGAAGGCCGTACCGGAGACGCCCTGGACAACCTGACCTACGCCATCAACGCCTCTCCCGGCAACGTGGAGCTCATCCGCCGCGCCACGGAGATCATGCTGGCCGAGGGTAAGACGGCGGGCGCCCTGGCGCTTGTCCGCGCCCAGTACGAGGAACACGGCACCCGAGAGCTGAGGAACCTGTACGACTCGGTGCTGTCGGCATCGGCCCGTCTGCAGGACGACTCCGACCCGTACGACATGCACATGCGCGTGTACAAGACCGAACATAGCGAATCGGCCCTGGAGTACCTGCTGACCCATTCCGTGAAGAAGGGCTATTATGACGACGCTCTCTTCTTTATCAACGAGGCGCGCCGGCGTCGCGGCAACTCGGCCAAGTGGTACGTGATGGAGTACGAGGTGTACGAGCGTATGGGCCGCCACGACAGCGCCGGAAAGGTGCTGAACGAGGCCCTCAAGTACTATCCGGACGACTATGACCTGAACCTGGCGGCCTGCCGTCAGCGTCTGGCCGCAGCCGGCGACGACATGGCCGAGGGTGCCTACAACGAGGCCATCCCGCTGCTGGAGTTCGTGCGCAAGCATTCCGTGGAACCGGAGCTGAAGTCCGTGGCCGTCCGCCGTCTGGCGGTGTGCTACCGGGAGACGAACCAGCTGGATCGCGCCATCCTGATGCTGAAGGAGCGCCTCCGCACGGATCCCGAATACCAGGTAACGGTGGACTATGCTTCGCTGCTGGTGAAGCAGGGCAAGACCGAGGCAGCCCTCCAGGCCCTGCAGGCTTCCTACGACGACGCCCACGACACCCTGGCCGTCCGCGCCCTGGGCAACGCCTACAAGGAAACCGCTTACCCTTACCTGAAAGAGAAACTGGCCAACGGCTCCACCAAGGGCCTGCAGCCCATTACGGATATGATCCTGGCCATCGACCCGAAGGATTACTGGGGCCTTCGTTACTCCCTGCGTACCGCTGAGGACCCGCTTCCGTATGCGTACAGGGGCATCCGCGTCTATCCGGACGACCTGACCTTCCCCCTGAAGGCAGCCTCCGAACTGTCCGACCGCGGCCACGACGAGCGCGCCATGCGCATCCTCCGTTCCTACCTCTCCGACTTTCCGGCCGATGACGACCTGCAGCGAGCCTACTCCGGCATCTCCGACAAGGTGGCCAACAAGCTGTACAAGGAGAAGGACTATGACCGCGCCGAGGCCGTGCTGGATTCGGCCCTGAAAGTGCGGCCGACGGATCCCGGCACGCGTTACACCCGCGGCCTGCTGTACGAGAAGCGTCATCAGTGGGATTCGGCCTATGCGTTTCAGCGGCACTACCAGCCTTCCGTGCTGGAGGAGAAGGAGTTCGTCTCGCGCATGAACGCCATGCGCGCCCGCACCCTCAAGAACCACGTCGATGTCGGGGCCGATGTCTTCCGCTTCACGGACAGCCAGCACCTGATGGGCATGGCCAGCCTGGGTTATAGCCGTACGTGGCAGGACGACGAACTGGAACTTCGCGTGAACTATACGGGGCGGGACGCCGACTATGACTCCGACCTGAAGATGTACAATTCCATCGGCGGCCAGGGCATCCAGTTCCAGGGCGCCTGGGCGCACAACTTCGGCCAGGTGGTGACCCTGAAGGGGACCACTGCCTATTCCACGGCCTTCTTCCCGCGCTGGACGGCCGACGCCGACTTTACCTGGCACCTGCAGAAGGACTGGGACATGCAGACCGTCTTCTCCTACCGCTACATGCGGGACCGTTCGTCGATGTATTCCTTCGGCCTGGGCCTCTCCCATGAGTTCGAGCATCTGCAGGGCGGCGGAAAGCTGACCGTCGGCGCCCTGCACGACCTGTTCTTCTTCAACGCCCAGACCAGCGTCCGCTTCTATCCCATCGCGGGCGGCCGGTCCTATGTCGAGGCGCAGGCCGGCGCCGGTACGGCTCCGGAACTGTCCTTCCTGAACTACTACTACAGTTCGAGTATCTACAACCACTTGAACTCCTTCGTGTCGGTCACCGGCTCGCTGGCCGTGACGCACAACCTGGCGCTCCAGTTCTCGGGAACCTGGAACACCGTCTATGACCAACGCACTACCATCACTTACCGTAACATGTTTGTGGCCCATGTCTCTGTCGCGATCTCTTTTTAGCCTTGCCCTGGCCATCCTGGTCACGTTTTCCTGTAGCTCCATTACGGGAAGCGAAATGGCTGTCCATACCTATTACGTCCATCCCGAGATGCCCGGCCGAACGCTGGACACCAAGATGGCGGAGTATCTGAAGAAGCATCTGCAGAACCGCTGCGAGAAGACGATCCTGGACAAGGCCGGTACGGACGTGATGATTCACGTGGGAGACGACGTGGAAGGGGATTTCTCCTTCCAGCATACGCCTACGGGCTATTTCCTGGAGGCGAAGGATGAGCGCACCTGCATCTGGCTGGTGTACCAGTTCATCAAGCTGCTGGGCCGCGAGGACGAGGCCATTACGGTGGACGACCTTCCTCCGCTGCTGCTTTCGGGCCGGGATACCGTGGTGACGTTCCCCTTCGAGTACCGGGATATCTACATGCCCACGAACCAGAACCCGGATATGACCTATCTGCTGTGCCTGAATAACCTGGAGAGCGACTGGGGCATCTGGGGACACAACCTGTCCTGCGTGCTGGGTTCCAACGGAGACAGCACCTTCGGCTACCAGAACATGGACCAGGAGATGCTGGCCCGTACCGGCGGCCTGGCGCACGCCAACCAGTTCTGCTTCTCTTCCCGCAAGCTGATGGACCTGACCGTCCAGTATATCATGGACCAGTACGGAGACGGGGAGAAGACCCCGACGCGTATCACCATCGGCCCCAACGATAACAGTATCGTGTGCATGTGCCGTCGCTGCGAGGCGGCGGGCAACAAGCCCGGCAACGCCATGCCGGCGGTGGTGAATTTCGTGGAAGAGCTGGCGGCCCGTTTCCCCAACCACATGTTCTTCATCCCGGGTTATTCCACCACATCGGAGATTCCCAACCATGTGCTGGCGCCCAATGTGGGCGTGTTCCTCTCGGCCATTGATTATCCCCGCTCCATCACGAAGAAGGAGACCAAGGCCAAGAAGGATTTCTTCAAGCTGCTCTCCGACTGGCAGGCCGTGACTGAACACGTCTATATCTGGGACTACATCTGCAACTTCGACGACTATCTTTCGCCCTATCCCATCCTGTACATCATGCAGGACCGTTTCAAGGAGTACCGGAAGAGGGGCGTGAAGGGCATCTTCCTCAATGGCAGCGGCTATTTCTACTCGCATCAGCAGGAGATGTACACCTTCGTGCTGTCTAACCTGCTGCTGAATCCGGATGCCGACATCCGCCGGATGGTGGAAGAGTATTACCATGACGCCATGCCGCATATCGGCACCTTCTACGCCGTCACCACGATGGAGCAGGAAACCCGCTTCAGCCAGAACGAAGGCGAACTGCCCCTGTACGGCGGTATGGAAGAGGCCCTGCATTCCTACCTGGGAGAACGCGAGTTCCGTGAGTTCTATTCGGTGTTCCTGCGTGCGGCCGATATGGAGATGACCCACCGCGAGCGTGTCATCTACGAGAAGACGAGGCAGTTCGTGTCCTTCACCTTCCTGGAAATGTGCCGCATGAACGGTCTCAAGCCGGGCGGTTTCGCCGAACTGGTGGGCGACGAATGGGTGGTGAAACCCGAAGTGTGGGCCGCCGTGGAAGACCTGAAGCTCATGACCGACGAGGACGACGTGTACCTGCTGACCGGCAACGAATCCACGTCGATGGACCACATGGACCGCGTGAACGAAAGCGGTGTCTATGTGGCCGACTATGAAAATGAAGTGGAACTGTGGCTGAACGGGCAGATGTGGATGCAGGATTACCTCCTGCGCCAGCCGCTGCGCGTCCATGCCGGCGACCAGTTCTTCACCACGACCTACCTGACGGACGGCGTGGCCGGCATTTCCCAGAACTACCACTGGGGCTGGCAGATCTACAACCAGCAGGACTGCTACATCGAGCTGCCCGTGGACGCCATCGCCGGAAAGTCGGGCGAGATGACGATCTCCTTCCTGAACAGCGAGCGTCACCGCATGGCTCCGCCCGCCGCCGTCGAGATCTGGGCCGATGGCCGCCTGTCGGGTACTCTCCGCCGCGAAGGCCTCGGCAATTACTATGACGAAGGGGAGCGCGTGATCTTCAAGGGCCCCATCGGCTTTGGCCGTCCCTCCAGGGTCGAGGTGCGCTTGAAGCCCTCCTACCTGCGCAACTTCGCCATCGATGAAATCTTCTTCCGCTAATGATGAAACGGCTGTTAGTCATATTGTCCCTGGCGCTGGCCCTGGCCGGCTGCACCACGCGGGTCCAGTACACCACGGTTGAACTGCGGGATCCTGTCCGCCATTACTATCCCATCCTGCAGGGACAGGAACTCCAGGTGACGGTTCGTGTGAACAACACGGGCAAGGTGCCGCTGGTGGTCAAGGACATCCAGCCTTCCTGCGGCTGCATTGTCGTGGACGGAGACCATGAACTGGTGGTCCCGCCGGAGCGTTCGGTCTATGTGACGCTGCGTTACGACTCCCGCAAGAACGTGGGCAGGGTAGAGCACTCCGTCCGTTTCTGGGGCAATATCTCTCCCAATGGGATGGCCGAACTGCGCTTTGACGTCCACGTGGTGCCGGATGCGAACTACCACCACGACTACGAGGAAATGTACGATAAGGAGGAGAGCGCCCGCAAGCTTCGCGATTATCTGAAATCCCGCGGAGAGACGTCCGGGTTGGGGTATTATACCGACCGTTAACAGGTACCTGTTGATAACTTTTCCGTGACAAAGGTTGATTCCGATTCGAGAATTGGCTACCTTTGTGAGTCATTTATAGGCCGTTTTAGGAGGACTCATTTAAACCTATTAAATATATGACACAAAAACAGCAAGCTATCTATGATGCCCGTCCGTTAGGAACAGGCAAGATGCTTACCCTGGGGCTTCAGCACATGTTCGCCATGTTCGGAGCCACTGTCCTGGTCCCGGTAATTACCGGCCTTAGCATGAGTGCAACCCTTCTTTTCGCTGGTCTGGGTACACTCATTTTTCATTTCCTCACCAAGATGAAGGTGCCTGCTTTCCTGGGTTCATCCTTCGCTTTCCTGGGCGGCTACGCAGCCGTAGTCTCCATGGGCGAAGCTCAGGGTCTCAGCGCGGCGGAATCACTGCCTTATGCCTGCATCGGAGTTTTCTGCGCAGGCATTATTTATTTCATCCTGGCAGGTCTGTTCGCCGCTTTCGGCGCCAAGAAGGTGATGCGCTTCTTCCCTCCCATCGTGACGGGTCCCATCATCATCGCCATCGGCCTTACGCTGAGCGGCTCCGCTATCGGCAACTGCAACCAGAACTGGTGGATCGCCCTGCTGGCCATTGCCATCATCATCGTCTGCAACATCTGGGGCAAGGGCATGATCAAGATCATCCCCATCCTCCTGGGTGTGCTGGGCTCCTACCTCGTAGCGGCTTGCTTCGGCCTCTGTGACTTCTCCTCCGTGAAGGAGGCGGCCTGGATCGGCCTTCCTTTCCACTGGGAAAACACCACTTTCCACGTATTCCAGAACCCCAACTGGGGTCTCATCGTGAGCGCCATCATCGCCATCGTGCCTATTTCCCTGGCTACCATGATGGAGCATATCGGCGACATGTGCGCCATCTCTTCCACCACCGGCGTGAACTACCTGGAGGATCCGGGTCTGCACCGCACCCTGATGGGTGACGGTCTCGCTACCGCCCTGGCTTCCCTGTTCGGCGCTCCCGCCAACACCACTTACGGTGAAAACACCGGCGTGCTGAACCTCACCAAGGTCTTCGATCCCCGCGTGATCCGCATCGCCGCCGTCTTCGCCATCATCCTCAGCTTCTGCCCCAAGTTCAGCGCCCTCATCAGCTGCATGCCTGCCGCTACCATCGGCGGTGTGTCCCTGGTGCTCTACGGTATGATTTCCGCCGTGGGTGTGCGTAACATCGTGGAGAACCAGGTGGACTTCACCAAGAGCCGCAATGTGATCATCGCCGCCCTCATCCTGGTTCTTGCCATCGGCATCAAGTACGGCGCCAACGACGCCATTTCCCTGGGCTTCACCACCCTCAGCGGTCTGGCTATCGCCGCCCTTACGGGTGTGTTCCTGAATGCCGTCCTTCCCGGTATGGACTATGAGTTCGGTGCCAACCCGCAGGGAGACAAGGCTGTGGACTTTGAAGTGAAAGGACACGAATAGAAAAGAATCTAAACAATTAATACTATTTCATAAACTACGTTTTATGTCTAAAAAAACTATCATCGCCGTTGCTATCGCAACGCTTGCCTTCGGCCAGATGGCTAAGGCTCAGACCAACCTCCAGACCTTCTACGATTTCGGTAAGAATCGCGGTCATTTCACCACCACCCTCGAGGGTTTCTACAATGACAACTGGGGTAACACCTTCTTCTTCATCGATTACGATTACAATAAGAAGGACGCCGACAACAAGAATTACGCTCCCAGCGGCTCTTACATGGAAATCGCCCGTTGCCTGAATTTCTGGGGCAAAACCGCTCTGGCTCCGCTGAGCCTGCAGGTTGAATACAACGGCCTTGTAGGTTATAACCAGAACTTCCTCTTCGGTGTGGACTACTTCCTTCACAGCCAGGACTTCAAGAACACCTTCAACTTCAAGGTGCTGTACAAGACCTTCTCCAAGCAGGCCGGTGCCAGCAGCGACCTCCCTCTGCAGTTCACCTTCGTGTGGGGCATGCAGGACATCTTCGGTGTGGAAGGCCTCCGCTTCAGCGGTTTCGCCGATATCTGGGGCGAGAATGTCGTGAACTTCAACGAGTGCAACTTCATCACCGGTGAGAATGTGAAGAACCGCAAGTTTGTCTTCATCTCCGAGCCTCAGATCTGGTACAACGTGGGCAAGTTCTTCGGCGTTCCCAATCTGAACATCGGCGGTGAGGTGGAGCTCTCCGTAAACTTCGCCGGTTACGACGGTTTCTATGCCCGTCCCTGCATCGGTACCAAGTGGGTTTTCTAATCTGATTCAGTCATGAAGCCCGTATTCGAAAAGCTTTTCGGATTTGATTCGAAGGTAAACAGTGTCCGCACAGAGATTCTGGCCGGCATTACCACTTTCCTCACCATGGCCTACATCCTGGCCGTTAACCCGAGCATCTTCAGCGCCCTTCCCGGCATGCCTGCCGGCAGCGTGTTCACCGCTACCGCCCTGGCCGCTATCATCGGTACGCTGGTGATGGCCCTCTATGCCAAGAAACCTTTCGCCCTGGCTCCCGGTATGGGCCTGAACGCTTTCTTCGTGTTCACTGTTTGCCTGGGTATGGGTTACACCTGGCAGTTCGCCCTCACGGCCGTCCTGCTGGAAGGTCTCCTGTTCATCATCCTCACGGTCACCAAGGTGCGCAGCTGGCTGCTGGGCGCTATCCCCGGCACGCTTAAGAAGGCCATCGGCGCCGGTATCGGCCTGTTCATCGCCTTCATCGGCATGCAGAACGCCGGTATCATCGTGAACAACGATTCCACCCTGGTGGGCCTCGGCAAGATTACCGAAGGCACCGCCCTCCTCGGCACCATCGGCCTGTTCATCACGGCCGGCCTTGTGATGGCCAAGATCCGCGGCGGTATCCTCTGGGGTATCCTCATCACTTCGTTCATCGGCATGTTTGTCAAGGATCCTGCAACGGGCGAGGCTATCACCAAGCTCAACGGTTTCGTCGCTGTTCCGGACAGCGTGGATCCCATCTTCTGCAAGTTCGAGTGGCATAATATCTTCACCCTGGACATGCTGGTGGTAGTCTTCACCTTCCTGTTCATCGATATGTTCGACACCATGGGCACCATCATCGGTGTACACCAGGGCGCCGGCCTCATCCCCGATGACGGTCCCCGCGACAATGTCCCCGGCGCAGAAAAGATGTTCCTGGCCGACTCCATCGCTACCGTAGCCGGTGCCTGCCTGGGTACCTCCACCACCACCACGTATGTGGAAAGCGCCGCCGGTGTAGGCGAGGGTGGCCGTACGGGTCTCACCGCTTTCTCCACCGCCATCTGCTTTGCCCTGGCCCTGTTCCTGAGCCCCGTGTTCCTGGCTATCCCCAGCGCCGCTACGGCTCCCGCCCTCATCATTGTGGGCGTGATGATGATGCCTTCCATCAAGCGCATCCACTGGGACGACTACTGCAAGGCCATCCCTGCCTTCATCACCATCATCATGATGCCCCTTGCCTACAGCATCTCCGACGGTATCCTTCTCGGCGTCATCTCCTACGTGCTCTGCCACGCCGTTGCCGGCCGCTTCAAGGATATCTCCATCACCATGTGGGTCCTGGCCGTCCTGTTCATCTGCAAGTACATCTTTATCTAGTCGATATACTGCTATTAAAAAGGAGGCTGACTTTCACGGTCAGCCTCCTTTTTTTGTATATGAAACCAGTTGGTTATCCGACGTACTCGGAGGGGGGGACACCGAACTGCTTCTTGAAGGAAGTGGAGAAGTGGGAGAGGGTGTTGAAACCGGTCATCCAGGCAATCTCCGACATGTTGTGCTTGCCTTCCTTGAGCAGATCGGCCGCACGGTTCAGCTTATATCTCTTAAAGAAGACGGAGGGATTCTCGCCGGTGAGCCCCTTTACTTTGTAGTAGAACTTGGTACGGGAGATCTTCATCATCTCAGTCATGCGGACGATGTCCAGGTCGGCGTTGGCCAGTTCTTTCTCCATGAGGTCGTAGAGCTCCTGCATGAAGGCGGCGTCGCGGGGGGAGAGGGCTTCCGGCGCGATGTCCTCGGTGGTGGTGGCGGCACCCAGCTGGCGGCGCAGTTTCTCGCGGTTTTCCAGCAGGGACTTCACCAGGGCCAGGAGGTAGGCGGGCTGGAAGGGCTTGGTGACGTAGGCATCGGCCCCCTTGTCCAGACCCTGGACCTGGCTTTCCACGGCCACCTTCGCGGTGACGAGCACCACGGGGATGTGGCTCAGCTGCAGGTCTCCCTTGATCTGGGAGCACAGCTGGAAGCCGTCCATGCCGGGCATCACCACGTCGGAGATGATGAGGTCCGGGACGTCCTCCTCCATGCCCTTGAGGGCGCTTTCGGCGTCGTAGTAGAGGGATACCTTGTAATGCGGCTTGAGCATCACCTTCAGGTAGTTGGCGATATCGATGTCGTCGTCGATGACGGCGATGTGTTTCTTGTCGGCCTCTTCCTCGGCGTTGTCCGGGACGATGTTCTCGGCCAGGGCGTGGGAGGGGAGTTCCGGCACCATGACCGTGCGCTCATCCTCGGAGTAGGAGGCTTCTCCTACGGGCAGCACGAGGCTGAACAGGGCGCCGCCTTCCGGACGGTTCCAGGCGCGGATGTAGCCGTGATGCAGCCCGCAGAGCACGCGCGCATAGTACAGGCCGATGCCTGACCCCGCCGCCTTCTTGCCCGCCTCGGACTGGTAGAAGCGCTCGAAGATCTTCTCCAGCTGGTCCTCAGGGATGCCGGGGCCGCTGTCGGAGACGCTGATCGAGGCCCACTGGGCGTCCTTGTCGGCCTCGGTGAGGGGGAAGCGCGCGGCGGCATCGGCCCGGGAAATCACGTCGAAGCCCAGGGAGACCTTGCCTCCGGTGGGGGTGAACTTGAGGGCGTTGGAGAGGAGGTTCATGACCACCTTCTGCACTTTGTCGGCATCTACCCACATCTCGTAGGGGTCCTCCAGGCCGTAGGTGGTGAGCTCGATCTTCTTGGAATCCGCGTTGAAGCGGAAGAGGTTCGCGATGTCCTGCAGGGGGCCGATAATATCCATGTGGGAGACCTTCATCTGTAGCTTGCTGTTGCCGATGCGGTTGAAGTCCAGCAGCTGGTTCACCAGGGACAGCATCCAGGTGGCGTTGCGGCGGATGATGTCCACCAGCTTGCGGTCCGTGCCCTGGATGCTCTCGGAATCGGAGAGCTGCTGGGCGGGGCCGGCGATCATGGTGAGCGGCGTGCGGAACTCGTGGGCCACGTTGGAGAAGTAGTTCATCTGGATCTTGTTCAGCTCCTTCTCGGCCTTCTGGGCCTCTTCGGCCTTCTCCCTTTCGCGACGGACCTGCCAGATGCGGCGGGCGGCCTCCTTGCGTACGCGGCGCATGTGCCTTACGAACGAGACGGCGATGCCGAGGAGCAGCAGGCCGAAGCAGACCCACAGGATGCAAGCCCACCAGCTGCGGTGCCAGGGCGGGAGGATGCGGATGTTCAGGGATTCCTCGGTCTCGGAGATGGTGTGGCTGCCGTTGGCGATGGTGACGCGCAGTTTGTAGCGGCCGGGCGGGACGTTGGAGA
>Ga0310696_10003470_pt1 | contig 19676 bp, 9 predicted proteins | sample AusTroGonzalo_MG_4_FD_203885 | JGI IMG/M metagenome (GOLD analysis project Ga0310696, IMG submission 203885) | Bovine rumen microbial communities from tropical cattle in Woodstock, Queensland, Australia - Gonzalo_02 (v2) (version 2) | ecosystem: Host-associated > Mammals > Digestive system >... | reverse complement strand
GGCAACTGGTATTGACCTGCTAATTGTAGCCCCTAACCAAGTTTCTACCATTTCGCCAGCCATTGACCGTGCCTACGACAAAGGCATTCCTGTCATCGTGTTCGAGCGTAAGACCAACTCGCAGAAGTTCACCGCTTTCATCAGTGCCGACAACTACGAAATGGGACGAGTCATGGGTGAGTACATCGTTTCACGACTTGATGGAAAGGGGAATGTTTTAGAAATTAAAGGTTTAGAAGGCTCGTCACCTGCCATTGAAAGGCATAATGGTTTTATGGATGCCATCAAAGAATACTCTGGCATCAAGGTGGTGGGCTCGCTGCAAGGTGACTGGACAGAGACAACGGCTTATAAAACCACACAGCAATGGCTTTCTAATAATAAAGATGTATGTATAGACTTGGTGTTTGGCGCTAACGACCGTACAGCTATGGGGGCTCGCAAAGCAATCGGAGAGACTCCTTTTTACTGTGGCATTGACGGCTTACCAGGTAAGGACGGTGGCATACAGCTGGTACGCGATTCATTGCTTGACGCCTCATACATCTATCCCACTCATGGCGACCAGATTATAGATTTGGCCATCAAGATTCTGGAAGGCAAACCGTATGAGAAGGAAACCATGATGATGTCGGCCCTTGTTACCCGTGACAATGCCAAGGTTCTATTGATGGAGAGCGAGGAAATCATGCGTCAGGCCACCCATCTTGATCAGTTACACCAAACGGCAGACACCTATCTCCACGAACTCGATACGCAGCGTATGGTCAATTGGTTGGCCCTCAGTATTATTGCGTTGCTCATTGTAGTTTTCGTTCTGTTTTATCTCTACCACCTTAAGAAAGTTGCTATCCAAAGGGAGCGTGTCGTCAACACCTTGTGGAATATGGATGTGGAAACATCCCCAGAGGTCGAGGGCGTGAGCCAAGATAACGCCACAGTGTCTACTCAAACGCCCCCACCTTCAGAGGGGCTTGGAGAGGCTTTGTTCATTACCCGTTTCAAGGAGGTTGTCGAGTCACGTCTGGCCGATAGCGATATCAGTGTCGAGGATTTGGCTGCCGATATGAACCTCAGTCGCGTCCAGCTCTACCGTAAGGTAAAGAACCTGACAGGATCGTCACCCGTAGAACTGTTACGTACAGCTCGCTTGAACCGTGCCTATCAGTTATTGCTTACTACTGATAAGAGCGTCAGCGAAGTGGCATATGATGTAGGCTTTACTGCACCATCTTATTTCACCAAGTGTTTTAAGGAAGAATTCGGTATGTTGCCAGGTGATGTACGCCAGAACTAAGAATAATCGTTCAATGTATGTTAGAAATGTTACATTGAACGATTTTTTTATTTCGATGAAACATCTTTTTTATCCTATATACGCAGAACACAGTACTTTTGCATCAGAGAATTCCAATAGAGTACTAACTAAAATGAAAAAGCAAATGAAACAAACAAAAAGATTCTTGCTCAGTTTCCTAACTCTGATGCTATGTACTATAATGTACGCGCAAACGGAGATTACAGGAACAGTGATTGATGAGACTGGGGAAGGTGTCATTGGCGCTACCGTGATGGAAAAGGGTACGTCAAACGGTACTGTTACCGATTTCGATGGTAACTTCAAGCTGAAAGTGGATGCTGGTAAGACGCTGGTCTTCACTTATGTTGGTTACAAGACTGTAGAGTTGCCAGCTACCAACGGCATGACTGTCAAGATGGAGGAAGATGCCGCAACACTCAATGAAGTGGTGGTAACAGGTTATCAGGTTCAGCGTAAAGCCGACCTGACGGGTTCTGTAGGTGTCGTAGAGACCAAGGACTTCAAGACCAGCAATACCGACCCCATGGCTTCACTGCAGGGTAAGGTGCCTGGCATGACCATCACCTCTAACGGTTCACCTTCTGGCGAGGCTAATGTTCAGATTCGTGGTATTGGCTCAATGGGTGGATCCAGCACGGCTCCCCTCTACATTGTTGATGGTATTCCTTTCAGTGGTTCGCTGAACAGCCTGAACGCCTCCGACATCGAGTCTATGCAGGTGTTGAAGGATGCTGCTTCTGCCAGTATCTATGGTTCGCGCGCTGCTAATGGTGTTATCGTGATAACCACCAAGAAGGGTAAGAAGGGCGATAAGATCAACATCGACTTCAATGCATCGGTTTCTGTTTCTTGGATGTCTCAGAAGATGAAGCTCCTGAACACCCAGCAGTATGCCACAGCATTGGTACAGGCTGCATTGAACGACGGTAAGAATCCTAATGACTATGCCCAAAACTACGGTTTGGCACTGAATGTAGATGGTGGCACGCCCATCTCTGTCTATAATCCTGCCACAGGCGCTATGGAGTCGTATAGCGTCGGTGGTTTCTACGACGGCTATATGAATGCTGCTAAGACCATGCGTTACAGTGACACCGATTGGGTCGATGAGATTGGACGTACGGGTATCACTCAGAACTACGACCTCTCGCTGTCGAAGGCTACCGACAAAGGCTCTTCGCTTTTCTCTGTTGGTTACAAGAAGGCTTTGGGTGTGCTGAAGTATACTGACTTCGAGAACTTCTCAGCCCGCTTCAATAGCAGCTACAAGATTAACAGCATCATCAGTGTTGGCGAGAATGCTCAGTTCTCTTATTCTAATAATGTTGACTGTGCACCGCTGGAGAATGCGCTGAAGATTGCTCCTACGCTGCCTGTCTATGAAGAGGATGGTGTAACCTTCTCTGGTCCTGTGGGTGGTATGAGTGACCGTCAGAACCCTCTTCGCGAGCTTTATCATAACCAAGATAATCGTTTGAAGAAATGGCGCATCTTTGCCAACGCATACGTTGACGTAACTCCTGTCAAGGGTCTGCTGTTCCGCTCTAACTTTGGTATTGACTATACCAACAGTAACATCCGCTCGTTGCAGCACACCTGGAATTCGGATGTCGTGAAGAACAGTACCAATGCCAGCACACTGTCGCAGACACACAGCACGAAATGGACTTGGTCGAACACTCTGCAATACAACTTCGATTTCCTTGAGGGTCATAACCTAAATATTCTGGCAGGTATCGAGGCCCACCAGGATAACTACGTAGACTTCTCGGCCCGTCGTACAGACTATCCGTTGGAGACCATCGATTATATGTGGCCCAATGCCGGTACTGGCATCCAGACTGTTACTGGTGCTGGCGATTCTTACAAGCTGATGTCTTACTTTGGTAAGATTGACTACAACTGGAACGACCAGCTGCTGGCCTCGTTCACCCTGCGTCACGACGGTTCGAGTCGCTTCGGTAAGAACAACCAGTATGGTACCTTCCCATCCGTATCGCTCGGTTATCGTCTGTCAAAGCATATCAAGGCTGATTGGCTTCGCGACTGGAAGATTCGCGCCAGCTATGGTGTGACGGGTAATCAAGGCATGAACTCGAATACTGCTCACTATGGACTCTACGTAGCTAACTATGGTTCAGATCGTGAAAATTCGACAGCCTATGACCTCAACCTGCAGGGTTCAGGCACAATGCCAAGCGGTTACTACAAGTCGCAGTCGGCCAATGAGGATTTGAAGTGGGAGTCGTCGTCGCAGTGGAACTTCGGTACCGATTTCTCGCTGTTCAATGGTGAGCTCTACGGTTCTTACGACCTGTTCTTCAAGGAGACTAAGGACATGCTCGTTCAGCCAGCCTTCCTCGGAGCCATCGGCTTTGGTGGCCAGACCTGGATTAACGGTCCAACGTTAGAGAACTGGGGTATGGAGCTCAATCTTGGCTATCGTCACAAGACGTCTTACGGACTATCATACGACATTACAGGTAACTTTGATTTCTATCGCTCAAAGGTGACTTATCTGCCTGAAAAGTCAAAGAACTCATACGAGCATAACGACTTCCATAATTTGGCAAAGGACAAGAAGGCCTATGGTTCACGTATTGGTTATGTGGTCGAGGGGCTCTATCAATCGCGTGAGGAAGTGCTGGCCAGCGGACAGGCTGGAGCCCGTGTGGGTGGTCTGAAGTATGCCGACCTGAATGGTGACGGAAAGATTAATGAAAAGGACCGCACGTGGGTTTACAACCCAGTACCCGATTTCTCATACGGTTTCAATATTAATCTGGCTTATAAGGACTTCGACTTCACCATGTTCTGGCAAGGTGTGGCTCATGTGGACATCATCAACGACCAGAAATTCCAGACCGACTTCTGGAGCATTACCGATGCCGGTTCTAACAAGGGCGAACGCCTGATTGACGCATGGACACCAGCCAATAGTGGCTCAAGCATTCCTGCCCTGACTACTTCGAACGGTGCTGACGAGGGTCGCATGTCTTCTTACTTCGTGGAAAATGGATCATATATAAAGATGCGTACTCTGCAGTTGGGTTATACCTTGCCAACAGCATTGGCTAAGAAGTTCTTGGTGTCAAAGGCTCGTATCTATCTCTCAGGCGACAATCTCTGGACTATCAAGTCCAAGTCACTGACTTGTACAGACCCAGAGAATACGGCTTGGAACTATCCGCATACGGCTTCCTTCACATTTGGCGTTCAGCTGGGATTCTAATTGAATTAAGAATTAAGAGTTAAGAATTAAGAGTTATGAAAAAGATCAATATATATATCGCAGCCTTACTGCTTTCTGTCTTTGCAGTATCTTGTAGCGTAGACGACGTGAAGCCGCAGGGCGTGCTGGACGACGAGACAGCATCGTCAAGTCCTGAGAAGCTCGTTACCGCAGCGTATGCTATGCTGGGCAACGACTGGTATTCTTATCCGTTCAACCTCTGGCCCTATGGCGACATGAGTGCCGACGACTGTCTGAAAGGCGGTTCTGGCGAAAACGACACGGGCTATCACCCCATGGAGATTTTCTCTACCTTGCAGCCCGACCGTGGCGAGTTCGACGAGTTGTGGTATCACCTTTATACTGCCGTTTCACGCTGCAACCGTGCTATCGAGTCAATAGACAAAGCAGAAGATACGCCTGCTAACAAGCAATTGAGAGCTGAAGTACGTTTCCTGCGTGCCCACTTCTACTACAAGCTGCAGCAGATGTGGTACAGAGTGCCTTTCATCACTGAGGGTATGGACAATGCTGCTATCGAGGCTTGTCCGCAGAGTTCGCACGACGACATTATGCAGAAGATCATCGATGACTTCCAGTATGCTTACGAGAACCTGCCAGAGGTAGCTCCCAGCAAGACGGGTCGTGCCCACAAGGTGGCTGCTGCTGCCTACCTGGCGAAGTGCTACCTGAACTGGGCATACGGTGACGGCTATGAGGCTACGACGGGTTATGACCATGTCGACCAGGCCAAGATCCAGAAGGTCATCGACTATACCGAGGTGGTGAAGAACTCTCCATACGACTATCTGGACACCTACGGACACATCTTCCTGCAGGACTATGCCAACAGCGTGGAGAGCATCTTTGCCGTGCAGCACTCCAACAAGGCCGACGACGGCACGCAGTATGGTCGCGCCAACTGGTCGAACATGCTGAATGGTGTCTGGGGCATCTGGTCGTGCGGATGGGACTTCCACAAGCCCTCACAGAATCTGGTCAACGCTTTCAAGACCAAGAACGGTCTGCCTATGGACAACTTCGATGAGGACCACAATGCCATCGTCGTGAATGGTGCCGACTCTAAGTATAAGTACGACCCACGTCTGTTCCACACCGTCGGTATGCCTACCTATCCTTATAAATACGAGACACAGTATACGCTGACCAAGGCTAACAGCCGTACCCCCAACACCTATGGTTACTACTGCTCGATGAAGGAGATTCCTCAGCGTTCAAAGGGTGAGGATTACGACAATCCTTGGCAGGCCTTTGGCCAGAACGACTATGTGTTGCGCTATACTGACGTCATGCTGATGCGTGCTGAGGCTCTGATTGAAAAAGGTGAATACAATGGCGAGGCACTGCAGATTATCAACGATATTCGTAGTCGTGCCAAGAAGGATATTAGCAGCACTTCTCTTATCAAGTATGCTAAGGATCAGTGCGACATCAGTCTCTATGGCAACTTTGCTTCAAAGGACGATGCTCGCAAGGCTCTGCGCTGGGAGCGTCGTGTAGAGCTGGCTATGGAGGGACACCGCTTCTTCGACCTGCGTCGTTGGGGTCTGCTGTCAACCACCCTCAACAAGTATTTTGAGACAGAGGTAACTGACGAGTACGACGGACAGACCTATGCCCTGTACTATAAGCGAGCCTTCTTTACCAAGGAGAAGAACGAATACTTCCCCATCGCATCTAATCAGATGAACTATGTTCAGGGACTCTATCATCAGAACAAAGGTTATAATTAATCTGAGTTAAGAATTATGATTATCGACTTTGTTGAGTAACAATTAAGAATTAAGAATTATGAAATCAATATATAGTTTTATCTGCGCAATCTGCGTCATCTGTGGTTTCGCTGCCTGTCAGGATCACGATCTTCCTGGTTCTGCTCCGCTGCAAGTCGTCAGTCCCGATGTGACGAGTATTTCGGGCATAACTAGTGGTGAAAACGGTTATGACTATACACTGTTTTGGCCAGAAAACCCTCATGGTGCTGTTATGGAAGTGGCAGTCTACAAGAATGGTTCTCAGGTTCAAGCTTATACACCATGTCCTGGTACTTCGTTCACTTTCAAGAATCTGGAAACCAACCAAATCTATGATTTCCTCTTCAGATATGCTAATGCTGACGCTTATTCACAAGGCTTGATGATGTCTTACACACGTCCAGGAGCCACAGCAGCCAGTGAACTGAAGTTCGAACAGATTGACATCGACGACGACCATCACAATCTGAAGGTCACGTGGAAGGCCAGCCCCGATGCAACATCGTACATACTGAAACTCATCAACAACGATAGCACGAAAGTGGTTAATACCACAGTTGAAGGCACGTCCTACCTGCTTGAAAATGTTGCTATGAAGGAGAGTTGGAGTGCAGCACTGATTGCACAGAACGAATTAGGCAAGGCTCTGCCTATTACGGGAACTGCCAGAATTGGCGGTAAGATTCCTGCCTTCTTGTCAGAATATGCTACGCCAGAGGACCTGATAGCTAATGGCGACGATGACGAAGCCTCAGCATGGCTGTGGTTCCAGGCCAATTATCCAAAGGGCGAATACGTCTACTTCGGCAATATCAGCAAGGTCGAGGATATTCAGGACTATCGCATGCTCTTCTGGCTACGCGATCTGGAGACTGGCAATAACGATGATATCTGGAACTTCTCAGAGGTGGCTAAAAATGCAGCCCCCATTGTCGAGCAGTATGTAAAGAATGGCGGTAACCTGCTGTTGTGGTCGCATGCCGTACCTTACATTGGTGCTATCAACCGCCTCTCGACCTCGCTGTTGCGTGGTGTAGGCAATGCCTTCGGCACAGGCGTCGGCGGCTTCAACCCTGACGTCTGGAAGATGGGCGTATGTGTTAATACGGGCTCATTCTCGAAGGACTTCAGCTCACATCCCATCTATACGGGTATTGCTACTGAGAAGCTGAGCGACCAGTGCTTTGCTGCCATTGCCTTCAAGGGTAAGGGTTGGACTGAGGATCACAACTGTTTGTTCTTCGATATTCCTGCCAAGCTGACCGATATGGACAATACATCAGAGGAGTGCTACAACGCTCTGACCAATGATTACGGCATCTATCCGCTCGGCACTTGGGATAGCCAGGCTGCATGGATTAGCCAGCTCAACGTTTGGGAGGCCAAGAGTGCACCAAAGGCTCCAGAAGGATTCCAAAAAGGTGCTGGTACTATTCTTTGTATTGGTAATGGTGGTTGCGAGTTCTCGATGAAGAACGAGGACGGCACACCCGACAAGAGCGCCAACCCCAAGAACAACTCTTGTCAGGAGAACATCCTGAAGCTGGCCAAGAACAGCATCGAATATCTGATGTCAATATAACCAACTCACACCCACCCCTATCGCCCAGAAAGCCAATGAATACTGGGAATGATAAGGGGTGGGTGGTTTTTTTTTGTGGGAAATCCGAGCAGAACGGCCTTTTGCTCTTGATGAATCAAGGAGTTTTAAACAATTATCTATCTCTTATGGTGTGGTTGGCTTAAGGGGTGGGGACGATATTGCATTGGATTGTCACAATGACCTTCAACCAGAGTCTTCAACAATCCGCCAAGCGGAAGCTCTAACTTGGAATCTCCAATCTTAATGTATGGATTCACTATAGGCTCGGTAGTCCACTTACCATTCATGGGATTAACATATCGTCGAACGCCGACGTTGGTTCCAAACGTTTTGCTGAAACGTATGTCTGCATAACCACCATAGGTACTGTTTTTAATATAAGGACTCATGGCTGGCAAGTGGTAGTTGGTGCCAGTAACACCGACTACGGCGCCTTTCCAGAGTGGCAGCCCCCCAGCTTCGAAGACTCCACAAAACTGTTATGGTATCTATTACAAGGATTCGATTCATATTTAGGTGCAAAGATAATAATAAAAAATGGTATACCAAAAATTTTTGGTATTTTCGAAATAAATGATTAATTTTGCAGTCGTAACAAAATTATTACATGATGAGGCAGGCATTATTATACGTATTTATTTTAATAACAGCATTGACATCTTGCTCCGACAGCGAAAAGACGTATAAGATTGGTGTGGCGCAATGCTCTAAGGGGCGTTGGCGAGAGAAAGTGAATCAAGAGATGTTGGCCGCCCAACATCTATACGAACATGATGTCCAAGTAACAATTGCCAATTCATTTGATGATCCAGAACTTCAGGCTCGGCAGATAGACAGTCTGGCCAAGACTGGCATTGACTTGATGGTAGTAGCTCCATACGAGGACATACAAATCATTAACGAAGCCATCGCACGCGTTCTAGAGTCAGGTATCCCTGTTGTCAGCTTCGACCGAAAGACAAGTGCCAAATATACGGCTTTTATTGGTGGTAATAATGTTGAGGCAGGTCTGATAGTGGGGCAATACATCGCTTCGATGGTTAAGAAGAGAGGAGGGAGGAGAGAGGAGGGAGGAGAGAAACCGCTGGTTATGGAGATTACCGGACTGTTGAGTAGTACTCCCGCTTTGGAGCGCCATTTGGGTTTCGAGAAAGCGATGAAAGCGTTACCCGAAGTGGATTACGTCTGTCGGAAAAGCGACTGGTCGAGCGACAGTGCCTGCTACTACGCTACCCAATTGATAGACTCACTACGCCGATGTGATCCAGACCGTTTGGATCATACCTTCGTCTTCTGCCATAACGATGGTATGGCGACGGGTGTCTACAAGGCTGTGGTCGAACAGAAGGTAGAAGGACGTCTGAAGATTCTCGGCATCGATGGTATGCCTGGCGAAGGTTTGGAGTATGTGAAACTGGGCCATCAGGTGGGTACCTATTATTATCCTACGCATGGCGAAAAGATTATCCGGCTGGCTCTTGACATCCTGACGGGCAAGCCCTTTGAACGCGAGAACCCTATGTTTGGTTTTGTAGTCACCCCAGACAATGTGGATTTGGTAACGACGGAATCGGTAGAGTTGATGAGCCAAAACGACCACATGATAACAATACATGATAAACTGGAGGCCTACTTCGGACTTTACAATACGCAAAAGAAAGTCCTGATAGGCAGCTTTATCGCTATCGTCTTGCTGATAGTAGCGTTTGTCATGATGTGGCGGGCTTATGTCCAGACTCGACGGGTGATTCGCCAACGCCAATCGCTCAATGAGGAAGAAACATTGTTCTTCACCAATCCTGACAGTCGTACCCTGCGCCAAGTATTTGAAACGCCAAAGGAAGAAATGCCTACGCCCCGTTCGCAGGATACTATTTTTGCTGAAACTTTGAATGAGGCTATCCGTCGGAACATGTCGAATCCAAACCTGAAGATGGATGATTTGGGCGATGAAATGGGACTAAGTCGTGTACAACTATATAGAAAGGTGAAGGCTATCACTGGTCTGACACCTGTAGAATTGCTACGTCAAATTCGACTGCAACAAGGTTACGTATTGCTAATCACTACGAATAAGACGGTGGCCGAGATAGCTTTTGAGGTTGGTTTCAATACGCCAGGTTACTTCTCTAAGTGTTTTAAGGAGCAATACGGTAAACTGCCGATGGATTTAAGGGATTCAACGAAACAATCTTTATAGTCAACAATTGTTTCATGAAACATATTTTATAAAGGCTGAACGATAATTGACAAGCGTTCGGCCTTTATTATACTACTTTTGTGCCAGATTTCGAAAACAAGAGTACTAACTTAAATGAAAAAGCAAATGAAACAAGCGAAACGATTCTTTCTGAGTTTCCTGAGCCTGATGCTATGTACAATGATGTACGCGCAACAGGAGATTAGCGGAACGGTCGTCGATGAGACTGGTGAAGGTGTCATCGGCGCTACGGTGATGGAGAAAGGTACGTCGAATGGTACGGTAACCGACTTCGACGGCAACTTCAAGCTGAAGGTGCAGGCTGGCCGGACGCTGGTCTTCTCCTACATCGGTTACCTGACACAGGAGTTGCCAGCCAAAAACGGCATGAGCGTATCGATGAAGAGCGATGCACTGATGATTGAGGAGGTGGTGGTGACGGGTTATACCACCCAGCGCAAGGCCGACCTGACGGGTGCCGTTTCGACGGTGAGCGTTGACGAACTGGCCAAACAGAACGAGAACAACCCCATCAAGGCCCTGCAGGGTCGTGTGCCAGGCATGAATATCGCTGCCGACGGTAGTCCTTCTGGTTCTGCTCAGGTACGTATCCGTGGTGTCGGAACGCTGAACAACAACGATCCGCTGTACATCATCGATGGCGTACCCACCAAGGCTGGTATGCACGAGTTGAATGGCAACGACATCGAGTCGATCCAGGTGTTGAAGGACGCCTCGTCGGCCTCTATCTATGGTTCACGTGCTGCCAATGGTGTCATCATCATCACCACAAAGCGTGGCAAGGAGGGTAAGGTGAAGATTGACTTCGACGCCAGCATTGCTATGCAGACCTATGTCCACAAGATGGAGGTGCTGAACAGCCGGCAGTTCGGACAGGTGCTGTGGCAGGGCTACGTGAACGATGGTCTGGATCCTAACCAGAATGGTTTGGGCTACAATTTCGACTGGAGTTACAACGGTCAGGGCGTTCCCGTGCTGAACGGTCTGACGATGAATAAGTATCTGGATGCAGCCAACACCACACCTGCTGCCGATACCGACTGGTTTGACGAGACCACTCGCACAGGACTTATCCAGCAGTACAACGTATCATTGAGTAATGGCTCTGAGCGTGGTTCGTCGTTCTTCTCGTTGGGATACTATAAGAATAAAGGTATCATCAAGAACTCTGACTTCGAGCGCTTCTCTGCCCGTATGAATACCGAGTATAAGTTGGTGAAGGTAGGCGACAGGAATATCGTCACCGTTGGTGAGCACTTCACGCTGAACCGCACCAGTGAGGTACAGGCCCCTGGCGGTTTCTTGCAGAATGTGCTGCAGTTCAATCCCTCATTGCCCGTTTATACCACTACAGGCGAGTATGCTGGACCGGTGGGTGGATATCCCGACCGTGAGAATCCTGTGGCACGTCTGGAGCGTGCGAAGGACAATCGCTATACCTACTGGCGTGCCTTTGGCGATGCCTACATCAATATCAACCCCTTTAAGAACTTCAATATCAAGTCGACATTTGGTATCGACTATGCACAGAAGGAGCAGCGCTTCTTTACCTATCCCGTTACAGAGGGTAACGTAGCCAACCCCACCAATGCCGTCGAGGCCAAACAGGAGCACTGGACCAAATGGATGTGGAACGCCATTGCCACCTATAACTTTGAGAAAGGTAAGCATCGTGCAGATGCGATGATAGGTATGGAGTTGAATCGCGAGGACGACAAGTGGTTCAGTGGCAAGCGCTACGACTTCGAACTGCTGAATCCCGACTACATGTGGCCCAATGCCGGTGTTGGTGAGTCAGAGACTTATGGTAGTGGCGAAGGTTACACGCTGACGTCGTTCTTCGGCAAAATCAACTATACCTACAACGACCGCTATATGGCTTCGTTCACACTGCGTCACGACGGTTCAAGTCGCTTTGGTAAGAACAACCGCTATGGTACATTCCCATCAGTCAGTGCTGGTTGGCGTGTCAGCGAGGAGGCATTTATGAAGAGTATGTCGTGGCTCGACAACCTGAAGCTACGTGCCTCATGGGGTCAGACCGGTAACCAGGAGATTCCCAATCTGGCTCGCTATACCCTCTATGTCAGCGACTATGGCACGGCAGGATTTGGTGGTCAGAGCTACGGCACCAGCTACGATATTGCTGGAACGAATGGTGGTCAGACGCTGCCTTCAGGTTTCAAGCGCTCGAAATTGGGTAATGACGACCTGAAATGGGAGACAACCACACAGACCAACCTCGGTCTGGACTTCGGTTTGTTCCATAACAGTCTGTATGGTTCGTTCGAGTGGTACTTCAAGAAGACCACCGACATCTTGGTCGAGATGCCTGCCGTCAAAGTGATGGGTGAAGGAACTAACCAGTGGATCAATGCCGGTGAGATGGAGAATACGGGTGTTGAGCTGAATCTGGGCTATCGTGGCAAGATTGGGGCTTTTCAGTACGACATTGCCGGTAACATCGGTACCTATCGTAACGAGATTACAAAACTGCCCGAAACGGTTGCAACAAAAGGAACATTCGGCGGCAATGGTGTAAAGAGTGTCATAGGCCACCCCTTTGGCGCACAGGTAGGCTATGTCTACGACGGCATCTTCAAGAGTCAGGAGGAGATTGACAACCACGCCACACAGGAAGGTGCCGGTCTGGGCCGAATCCGCTGGAAGGACTTGAACGGTGACGGTATCATCAGCGAAAAGGATCAGCAATGGATTTACGATCCCGTACCCGATTTCACATGGGGCTTGAACATCTATCTGCAATATAAAGACTTCGACTTCACCATGTTCTGGCAGGGTGTACAAGGTGTCGACATTATCAGTGACCTGAAGAAGGAGACCGACCTCTGGAGCGGTTTGAACATCACCAACCTGAACAAGGGTCAGCGTCTGCTCAATGCTTGGAATCCCAACAATATGGACAGCAACATCCCCGCTGTCAGCATCATGGACAACAATAACGAGAAGCGCGTTAGCAGTTACTTCGTGGAAAACGGCTCGTATGCCAAGTTACGCACCATTCAGCTGGGTTACAACGTTCCCAGTAGCATAGCTGAGAAACTCTACATGCAGCGTCTGCGTGTCTACGTGTCAGCCCAGAACCTGCTGACCATCAAGAGCAAGAGCTTTACAGGTGTCGATCCTGAGAATGCCAACTTCGGATATCCTATTCCTCTAAATGTCACCTTTGGACTCAATGTTTCATTCTAAAACAGCAATAATCATGAAAACAATATATCAATCAATCTGTGCAATCTGCGTCATCTGTGGTTTGTTGTCCTGCAGCGATTTTCTGGAAGAGCATGTTCCGCAGGGAACGCTGAGCGAAGAACAGGTGAAGTCGCCGAAAAATGCAGAAGCAATGGTCGTATCGGCCTACGCCATCTTTACGACAGCAGAAGACATCAACTCGTCGTTCTCGATGTGGAACTTCGATGTCCGTAGCGACGATGCCTACAAGGGCGGAAACGGTACCAGCGATGGTGACGTGTTCCACCAGCTGGAAATCCAGCAAGGTGTGTTGACCACCAACTGGAACATCAACGACATGTGGGAACGTCTGTATAAGTGTATTTCCCGTGTGAATAGTGCCATCGCATTGCTGAACACGTGCGACGAATCGTTTGCCATGAAGCAGCAGCGTCTGGCCGAGATGAAATTCCTGCGTGCCTACGCTCACTTCCAACTGAAGCGTCTATATAAGTATATCCCATTTGTAGAGAATGAGAACCTGAGTACTGAGGAGTATTATACACTCTCGAACCGTACCTATACAAACGATGAAGGGTGGCAAGTCATCATCAACGACCTGATGGAGGCTTACAACACCCTGCCTGCCCAGCAGGCCGACAAGGGCCGTCCCACCAAGGCTGCCGCCGCAGCTTTCCTGGCAAAGGTCTATCTCTATAAGGCTTACCATCAGGACGATGTCACTACCAATCAGGTCACTAGCATCAATCAGCAGGACTTAGAGAAGGTCGTCGAGTTTACCAATCCTACGCTCTATGGCAATTATGGTTTGGAGGGCGATATCCACAACAATTTCCGTCCAGAGGAGCAGTATGAGAACGGCGTGGAGAGTCTTTGGGCTATCCAGTATTCACGTAACGACGGTTCTACATACGGTAATCTGAACTGGAGTTTTGGACTCATTCCTCCCAATATTCCTGGTACGACTGATGGCGGTTGCGACTTCTACAAGCCCAGCCAGAACGTGGTCAATGCTTTCCGTACAGGGGCTGACGGTCTGCCATTGTTTGATACATTCAACGCCAAGGACTACGACATGAAAGCCGACAATGCCGACCCACGCCTGTTCCTGACTGTCGGTATTCCTGGTCTGCCCTATATGTTTAACAAGAACTATATGATGGACAAGACGGAAACATGGAGTCGTTCACACGGCATCTACGGCTACAACGTATCGTTGAAGCAGAATGTTGATCCTGCACTCATCGACCAATACCTGATCAAGGGCAGTTTCTGGGCCAGTTCGATGAACCGCATCGTGTTCCGCTATGCTGACGTGCTGCTGATGCGTGCTGAGGCATACGCACAGTTGGGCCAGGCTGATCAAGCTATTCAGCTGGTTAATCAGCTTCGCACCCGTGCTGCTGGTAGCACGCAGATGATTGCCAACTACCAGCATCAATATGGCGTCAAGTTCTATATTGCCAACTACAAGGGCAACTATACCAAGGATCAAGCCATTCAGATTGTCAAGATGGAGCGTCGACTGGAGATGGCCATGGAGTACGAGCGTTTCTTCGACTTGGTACGTTGGGGTGAAGCTGCTACGGTATTGAACAAATACTTTGCTGAAGAGATTTCCCACTGTGCTATTTACAGTGCTGCACACTTTACTGCCAACAAAGACGAATATCTACCTATCCCCTTCATGGCAATGTCAGAATCCAAGGGACACTATACTCAAAATATTGGCAATTGGTAAAACAATTGAAAGTTAAGAATTAAGAATTAAGAGTTAAGAAAATATGAATACAAAGATCATTAATATATTCTGCGCCATCTGCTTAATCTGCGCTTTCTGGTCGTGTGCCGACGATAATGTCAGCGACCTCCGTCTCAATGGCGACTGTAAGGTTGAAGCATTGGCTCTTGACAACTACGAAGGAATCATAGATATCACCTCTCGTACCATTGTCGTCCGACTGCCGGAAACTTATGACCACTCGGCTCTGAAGGTCACGAAACTTACTCTTTCCGATGGTGCTTCCTGTAACGTCAAGGCAGGCGAGACACTGAATATGTATGCGTCCAAGGTGTTGCACGTCCAGAATGGTGACGTCGTTGCCGATTGGACACTGTCTGTACTGCACGACGAGGCTCGTATCACGTTGTTTACCCTCAACGACATCTATACAGGTGCTATCGATCAGAATGCCAAGACCATTACGGTCTATGTGCCTGCAAACACAGATGTTACCAATATGGTTCCGACAATTGTCTATAGCCAGAACGCAACGGTTACTCCTGCCAATGGTGTACCTCAGGACTTCTCACAGCCCGTTACCTATACGGTAACCAACAATTCTGCTGAGACGGTCTATACCGTAACGGTCGTACGAATCAATAATCCTGCAGCTCTCTTTGTTGGTTCTGCCGCCATGATGAGCGAACTCGACCCTGAAGCCAAGGCAGCCTGCGAATGGATGATGGCTAACGTGCCTAACACCCTCTATGCTTCGTTTGCCGACCTGCGTGCCGGAACGCTCGACCTCTCTGAGTGCAAGCTCATCTGGTGGCACTACCATGCATGGCCTGCTGTCGATGGTCACGACCAGTTTGTTGACAAGGGTGCCGACGCTCTCAAAACCAAGAACCAGCTTCGCGCATTCTATGAGAATGGTGGTAACCTGTTCCTGACCCGTTATGCCACGAACCTGCCGTCGTTCATTGGTGCTACTGGCGACGACGACTGGACAACGCCAAACAACTGCTGGGGTGGTGAGGAAAGCAATGCAGAACGTTGCGGTGGACCTTGGGACTTCCGTATCTATGAAGGACAGAACGGTCATCCGCTGTGGCAGAACCTGGTGATGGGTGAAGATCCACAGAAGATTCTCTGCACCGATGCTGGTTACTATATCACCAATTCTACTGCACAGTATCATATCGGTACCGACTGGGGTGGCTATGCTGACTATAATGCCTGGACCACACGTACAGGAGCTACCATCCTTGGTGTAGGTGGTGACGGTGCTATCGTTGCATGGGAATATCCTGCCCACGACGGTAAGGGCGGCATCATCTGCATCGGCTCTGGCTGCTACGACTGGTATTCCTACACCTATGATCCAGGTTATGTGGAAAACTACCACAAGAATATTGCGATTATCACACAGAATGCTATTAACTATTTAACAAAATAATGTTATGAAGACAATGATATATTCAGTATTCGCACTCATGCTGTCAGCCACTGTGCTGACGGCATGCAGCGAGGACGACTATAGCGCAGACCCCGCTAAGGATTGGGCTGGCACCACCAACTTCTTCTTGTCCGCTGATGAGGCAGGCTTTGGCACCTACTATTTGCCTGCTATCGGACGCTGTGGCGACCCCATGCCGTTCTACGACCAGAAAGCTGGCGAGTTCAAGGTGCTTTATCTGCAGGAGTACGACAACAACGGTCCTTGCTACCATCCCTTCTGGGGCGTGTCTACTAAGGACGGTGCCAACTACCATTCACTGGGTGAGGTGTTGCCGACAGGACGCTCTACCAAGGAGGCCGATGCTTCACTCGGAACAGGCTGTGCTGTCTATAATGAGCAGGATGGACTCTACTACATCTACTATACGGGGCATAATGTTCTGCTTCAGGACGTAGAGGTGGTGATGCGCGCCACATCGCCCGATTTCAAGACGTGGACTAAGGATAATACATGGGTACTGCGTGGTCAGGAGTATGGCTATTCAGCCACGGACTTCCGCGACCCGCAGGTGTTCCGGGCGGACGACGGCCTATGGCACATGGTTATCGCTTCGAATCTCCGCTTTGCTGAATTCAAGTCCAGTGATATGAAGACATGGGAACACGTCGGTCAGTTCCCAATGGTATGGGATCGTATGTGTGAGTGCCCGGACATCTTCCAGATGGGCGACTACTGGTATCTCGTATATAGCGAGGGCTATCGTGCCGATTGGAGTCGTAAGGTGAAGTATATGATGGCTACCACATACGAAGGTCTGAAGGCTTGCTTTAACGATCCAGGTGCCAATTGGCCAAAGGATGGTCATGAGGGTGTGCTCGACAGCCGTGCTTTCTATGCCGGTAAGACAGCCTCGAACGGTACCGACCGTTACATCTGGGGCTGGAGTCCCTATCGCTCTGGTGCTACCATCCACGAAAAGAACGTCAATGTCGGTGCTGAGGGTGAGCCCAATTGGAGTGGTGCGCTGGTCTGCCACAAGATTGTCCAGCATGCCGATGGTACGCTGAGCCTGGGCGAGGTGCCTGCCATCAAGGCTAAGTATAACAATGAACAAGCTGTATCAGTCATGGCTTCCAATGGCTATAGTAATGGTACTTTGAGTGGTGACGATGCCTATGCACTCTACACCCGCTTAGGCAGCCACAACCACATCTCACTGACCGTCAAGACCTCGAACAACTGGGATAAGTTCGGTATCTCTTTGGCTCGCAGCACGGATATCGACTACTATTACACGATGGTAGTTAATCCTGAGGATGAAAACCATCGCAAGGTGAATTTCGAGCAGGAGGGATACAGGATAGTACGCGAACTTGATGAGAATGGCAAGGAAGTGGAAAAGAAGGTCTACGGCAAAGGTTTCGTGGCTGGCATCGACGGCTATTGGTTCCAGCGTCCTGCAGACAATGTCTACCACATTGACATCTATACCGACAATTCAGTCTTGGTCATGTACATCAACGATGTCTGTGCCTATACCCAGCGCATCTACGGCATCCAGAAGAATTGCTGGAGCGTCAACAACTACGGTGGCTCGATTACCGTTTCAGATGTTAAGGTAAGCCAGTATTAATAGATATAGTTTGGTGAACTAAGTTTTGGAGAGCGTAACGGTTTAATAGCTGTTGCGCTCTCTTCTTGTGAACAATTGTTTCAATCGTTCGAGGATTGTTACATTGTACGTTTTTTGTTACCACATGAAACATACTTTATAGTTTTAATATAAGAATGAACGTAATTTTGCAACCAGAAAGTTTTTATCCATATTATTAACTTAAAAACAAAACGATTATGAAGAAAGTAATTTTACTCCTCTGCCTTTTGGCAACCACCACTATTGTTTCAGCCACCGATTTGTGGGAAGGAACCCACGCAGTAAACTGGGACAACACACTGACCATTGAAGCCGCAAAGTTCGCTGATGCAAAAGTAGGCCAGAAAATTGTTATTGAATTTACAAACGCTACAGGAGAGGTTATTGAGCTTCATAGCAACGGAGGCATGCTGCCAGGTACACGCTACGAACACCACCTCTATGCCGACCAGAGTTCGATGGAGGTATTCATCACGAAAGGTATGCTTGCACGTCTGAAGGAATCAGGAATGGAAATCTGTGGAACAGGTTTTACAGCTACCAAGGCATGGTATGGTGATGGTAAAGAAGGTGTCGACGACAACACTGTTTGGACCGGCTTTTTCTGGATGGATGAGTGGAGTACATTAGAAGTGGCAAAGACGTCGTTTGATGGTATCAAATGGAGCGACTATAAGGCCATTCGTTTCTATTCTGAGGCAAACCGCACTAACTACGTCATTAACGTCCTTACGAAGTGGGGTGATGATGGCAAGCTTGGTGATCAGAATACAATGACCATGACTAATGAGTATGCTGAACTCAACGTTGAGAATATCGATATGACTGCTAAACTGGCTGATGTCGACAGACTTATGGTTCAGTGCAATAAGGAAGGTGGCAATCCTTTCAATTTCACCTCTATTGTACTCGTCAAGAAAGAAACAACAGGAATCACAAACTCGAGACGTGAACCAATAACCGCAAATAATAAGTACTATAACCTCGCAGGTCAGAAGGTGATGAATCCCACGAAAGGACTCTATATCGTAAATGGGAAAAAAGTTCTTAAGAAATAGTTATTGTTAGTTGGTAATAGTTTTAGGGTTTCAATTAAGATTGTTTTCAGGTATAGGCTATGAAAAAGACGCAGCCATCGATGGTTGCGCCTTTTTGATTCTGTTAGTCGAAGTCCCAATCCATGACATAGTGGTCGAAACGGATATCGTCGATACTGCCGAACTTGGCTATGATTTTCATGATATCTGCCTGCTGCTTGGGTGAAAGCAGGTTCTCGCCATGATGATAGCGATAGTAAGGGCCGCAGCCTCCGCTAAAGTAACTCCTGACACATCGTCGGGCCTCGGCCACGTCTCGCTGTGGAACGTTGTGATAGAGCTTTGTAAAGCCCCATGCTTTCCGCACCAGCTGCTTCTTACGGAAAAAAGTGCAACCATCATCCTGCCAAGCCGTAGGATAGACGGCTGGCCCAT
>Ga0310696_10003469_pt1 | contig 19677 bp, 8 predicted proteins | sample AusTroGonzalo_MG_4_FD_203885 | JGI IMG/M metagenome (GOLD analysis project Ga0310696, IMG submission 203885) | Bovine rumen microbial communities from tropical cattle in Woodstock, Queensland, Australia - Gonzalo_02 (v2) (version 2) | ecosystem: Host-associated > Mammals > Digestive system >... | reverse complement strand
GGTCGATTCGGCGGCAAGCCCGCCAACCTGCACCTTCTGATAGGAGGTCGACTCGACCGACAGATTTTCAAAAGTAAGATCCTTGACCGTTCCGGTGATCTTCTTGAATACGCCGAGCGCACCGGTAGAGGAGGATACCGACAGATTCCGGATCGTATGTCCGTTACCGTCGAGGATCCCGCCGAAATCGTTCGGCGTCCAGGTCACGCCCGCCATGTCAATATCGTTTGTCAGGACGATCTCCGTATCCGGCGCGATCTGCGCGGTTTGCAGTTCCAAGAAATCGTCGAGGGAGGCGATCTCGTTCGGATTCTTCCAATAGGGATAAAGGATATAGGAACCGTAGGTCGTCTCTGAGACGCTCGTCAACGTCACGCTTCCGTCCGCAGTTCTCCAACCGAGGAACGCGGCGTCCTCCGCGTCTTCCAATTCGGGAAGCGCGAAGGAATCCCCGATCTGATATGTGCGGTCAAACTGCCCGTTCTCATAGGAATCGCCGCTTTCGTCGAGCAAGGTGATTTCGTAGGTACATATCTCCCATTTGGCGAAGAAGGCATCGATCACATCAGCGTAGAACGCGGCGGTGACCTTTGCCGATCCGGCAAACGACGGATCGGTGTACCACCCCGTGCAGGAGTAACCCGGGTTCAGATCGGCGATCGAACCGTCGGTCGGCAATCTGTATTCGTTCTGATCCTGATAGATTTTGACCTGCTTGGTATTCTCCTCGGTATAAACGAGGGAGATCGTTCGGTAGGGGACGTAGACGGCGTATAGCTCCACGTCCTCCTTCACTCCTTCCAGATCGAGAAAAGCGTTTTCACGTCGTCCGGACGGACTTTTTGACCAGCCGACAAGAGCTTGACTACCGTCGTCTTCGGTCGGAAGGTCGTGCAGAGCGCCGTTGTATGCAACAGTTTGTACCTCTTCCCTGTCGTACGAATACCGAAGCGTCACCGAAAACTTCGTCGCTTCAAACGCGGCGGTCAACCGGATCGTCCGACTTCCGGACGGAAACGGATAGTCATTTGCGTTGAGTGTTTTGCGTTCCTCCGCGATCCGCCCCTGTTCATCGCTGACAAGGATGCCGTTCTCGTTTTTCCACCCCAGAAACGAAAACCCCTCCTTTTCCGGAACGGGAAGATCAGGCACCGGTGTTTCATACAGAACATCCGAGATGACTGTGTTCACGAACGGCGAGATCGTTCCGCCGTTCAAATTCAGCGTGAGATCGAACGATTGGCTCTCCCATAGGCAGTAGAGATCAACGTCGGATTTGATCGGATCACCGATCGGTAGTCCCTCCGCATCAAAATAGAAGTTGCCTTCGGCGTCGGCGTAGCCCTTGAACTCTTTTCCTTTCGTTTCTCTCGGCGCGATTGCCGGCTGCTGTTCGTTCCCTTTTTCGTCCCTCGTTACGTAGCGCACCTGTTCAACGACGTGCTCGCCGTCAAAGATCCTGACCGTGTAACTTCCGTTCCCGGTTTTTGTTTTTCCGCAGCCGAAAAGAACCGCCGCGGTCAAGGCAAGCATGGTAAAGAGCAGAAACAGTTTCAGAGTTCTTTTCGGCTGCATCATTCTTCTCCTCGTTCTTCGATTCAATGAAACGTCGTTACTCTTCTACGGTGATGTTTTCAAGTTTTCCGCAGATCTGATTGACGTAATCTCCCGTTCCGGTCACACTTCCGGGCGTTTCGGGGGCGATGATGCGGGATTCGGAATTGTCCGCGTGCGCGTAGCCGACGATACCGCCGACGTAGGACGTCCCGGTCACGCTCCCCGTGTTCTTCGTATATGTCGCCATAATCTTTTTCTGGTTGTTATAACCGATCAATCCGCCTGTATACTGTTTGCCGACGGCCACACCGCCGTTCGTCCATTTGCTGATTGTGACGGTGTGACCCGAATCTTTCAGATAGCCGAAGATTCCGCCGGTATTGTCCTTGCCGGTGATATTGCCGGTATTCTCGAGATTCGTAAGCGACACGTCTCCGCCATAGTACGCCGCACCGACGATACCGCCGACGCAGTCGGATTTTGTCGCCGTGACGTCCGCCGTATTCGTACAAGCGTTGATCGCTCCGTCGGTATAGCCGACGATGCCGCCGATCCGCCCGCCGCGTTCGGTATAGGTCAACGCCACCGCGTTCTCGCAGTTCTCAATGATATAACCGGATCCGACGTATCCGCCGAGATAGGCGTAATAGCTGGTTCCGTCGATCTGATAACCCGTCGCGGTCACCGTCGATCCCGCGTTCGTACTGTCCGTGAGGCAGATATACTCCAATTTTCCGGCAAGACCGCCGACCATCCATTCTCCGCTGATCACACCCTGCGAAGAACTGTCCTTAATGGAGGAATCTCCGTTGTTGGCGTACGCATACCCGACCAAACCGCCGACATAAGTCGTGCCCGTGACGTTTGCGTTACTCTTCAATACGGTCGCTTTGATCTTGGTCAATCCGCTTCCGCTGTATTTTGTTCCTCCCCACAATTTGCAATATCCGATTATTCCGCCGGAATACTGCTCACCCGTAATTGATCCGCTGTTAGTCCACTTGTTGATTGAAACGGTATAAGACGCACCATAATTGGAATAGTGATAATCTTGCAGATAGCCCACGATGCCGCCGATATTGTTTTTGCCTGTGATGCTACCGATGTTCTCGAGATTGACAAGCGACACGTCTCCGTTATAGTACATTGCACCAGCGATTCCTCCAACCCAATTGGCTTTCGCCGCCGAAATAACCGCCGTGTTTATGCAAGCGTTGATCGCTCCGTTGGTATAGCCGGCAATGCCGCCGATTCGTCCACCGCGTTCGGTATAAGTCAACGCCACCGCGTTCGAGCAATTCTCAATAATGTAGCCGAGTCCAACATATCCACCAAGATAAGCATAGTACTCTGTATCGTCGATTTGATATCCAGTTGCCGTCACGGTCGAACCCGCATTTGTGCTGTCTAAAAGTCGAATGTTGCTCAACTGTCCCGCCAGTCCACCAACAGCCCATTCTCCGAAAACAGCACCTTTGGATTCACTATCTTTAACAACAGAATCCACGTGATTTGAATCCGCATATCCAATCAACCCACCTACGTGTGTCGTTCCGGTAATATCCCCTGCGTTCTGTGTCCCGGTCACAGTTATTTGAGTTAAGCCACTACCACTGTATCTTGTTTCACCCCAAACTTTGCAATAACCAATCAACCCCCCGGTATAATTCTCGCCGGATATTCTACCATCGTTTTTCCATCTGCTGATTGAAACAACATAGGTAGCACCGTAATTTGTATAGTGATAATCTTTCAAATACCCCACGATACCGCCGGTATTGTCCTTGCCGGTGATATTGCCGGTATTCAGGAAAACGGTATTGAAGGTCGCGTCGCCGGAAAGATTGAGACTGCCGATGACGCCGCCGGTAGCGTTTCCCCGCCCGACGACCGCGCCTTCGTTCCTCAGATCGGTCAGGGTGGCGGCGGCACGCACGTACCCGATCACGCCGCCGGCTGTCTCTGCACCGGTCACCTCTCCCGCGTTTTTACAATTCGAGACGGTCGTGCCGCCCTCCAGGTCGCCGACGACGCCCGCAGATTTCGTACCTCCGCCGATGACCGTTCCGTAGTTCTCACAATCCAGAACTTTTCCGGAACTCAGGTAACCGACGATCCCCGCCGTGTTGCCGTCCGATTCGCCCGATACGGAGGCGTAGTTCTTGCAGTTCCGGACTTCGCCGCCCGATACCGTTCCGATCAGCCCTCCGACGTCGCAGACGTCCCCTCGGATATCGCCCGAGCGGATCACGACGTTTTCGACCGTTGCGGTCGATTCGGCGGCAAGCCCGCCAACCTGCACCTTCTGATAGGAGGTCGACTCGACCGACAGATTTTCAAAAGTAAGATCCTTGACCGTTCCGGTGATCTTCTTGAATACGCCGAGCGCGCCGGTAGAGGAGGATACCGACAGATTCCGGATCGTATGTCCGTTACCGTCGAGGATCCCGCCGAAATCGTTCGGCGTCCAGGTCACGCCCGCCATGTCAATATCGTTTGTCAGGACGAATACCGCCTCGGGCATCACGTGCGCGGTCGTCAGTTTCATCAGGTCGGACACAGTGCTGATCTCGACCCGACCGTAGAGGAGCGAACGCTCGTTTCCGATATCCGAGACGTTGTCCCATTCGACGAAGAAAACGTTGGCGTCTCCGGTATAGTCGTCCCATCCGTCGCCGGAGTAGAAATGGACGAAGTTCGCCTTGTGAGAATTGTCGTCGGGCTGACCGGAGCACCAATGCGTGTACGATACCGGTTCGCCCGTGACCCACTCCCAGCTTCCCTCGCTGAAATAGTCGGTCAGACCGATCAGCGCGTTACCCGAGGACAAAAAGCTCTGCCGCAAATTCTGCAGAAAAGCGTTCTCCGCTTCGCTCGATATCGTCACAAGATGCCCGCCGACCGATTCGGCGTATCTTTCGGCGTTCAGCCAGGTCAACTGCTTCGAGCACGCATAGTAGTAATGTCCGCCGTATTTGAACAGTTCCACCTCCTGCAATTCTCCGCTCGGATCGGGCAGGACTTTTGTCACGACAGTTGCGGCGGCGGCAGAATCCCACTCGCAAACGTAGTAAGCGGTCTGATCCGCGCCGTCACTCCAACCGTAAATCTCTTTTTTGAAGTGCTCCTTGTAGATCGTCAAATAGTTTTCCTTGGTTCCGCTACTGGGTTCGCCCGAGGCGAAACCGTTGAAGCCGTACGTCTCGCCGGTAACCCATTTCCAGTTGCCCTCCGAATCACGGTCGGTCGCGCCGAGGAAGATGTTCAGGTCGGCTTTGTAGCCCTCGCGCTTAATCAGGTCGAAGATGTAATCGTTCTCGTCCCGACTCGATATCGTCGCAAGATGCCCTCCGTAGAGCCGGCACATCTCCTGTGCTTTGTCCCAACTGCCGATGGACTTCTGAATAAAGGCGTAATAATGCCCGTTGTACCGATACGCAAGGGCACCCATCATCGTGAAATCTCCGACCGGAAGCGAGTACCGCATCTCGATCCGGAGCGCGTGATCGGGCATTGCGAAAGAATAATCCTTAGCCGTACTCTGCAACGTTCCGCTGATATACCAGCCCCGGACGTCGTAATTATCGCCGATCGCCGAGGGCTTTCTGATCGTTACAGTTTCGTTCTCCACAAAATCGCCGATTATTTCGACGACGTTCTCACCCGTTTGCGGATCGACGTAGAGTACTTCCACTTTGCTCTTGGGCAAGTAATTCGCATAGACGGTATAGGTTCCGCCCTTTTTCGTCCAATCCGAAAGCGAGTTCCCCTCCCGGTCGGTAACGGGCGTCTGCTCTCCGTCCGCCTCAAAGTACCAATACTGAAACTGCTTCGGGTCGAGCGACGACGGAATACCGAGTTCGTAGGACGCGTGATACGGAACGTTAACCGTCCCGATTTTTTCGCCGTCAACGTACAGGGAAAACTCGGAGGTAAACCGTCTCCAATGGGGCGAGAGCGTGAAGGAACCGTAGGTCGTCTCGGAAACGCGTTTCAACGTCGCGCTTCCGTCCTCGTTCTTCCAACCGAGGAACTCGTATTCGTCGGTGTCCTCCATTTCGGGGAGATCAAAAGAATCCCCGATCTGATAGGTGCGGTCGAACACTCCGCCCTCATAAGGATCACCATTCTCGTCAAGCAGAACGACCTGATAGGTACATTTTTCCCACTTGGCGTAACAGGCGGTCACCCAATCCGCATAATAAACGGAGTTGACCTTTGCCGATCCGGCAAAAGACGGATCGGTGTACCAACCCGTGCAGTAATACCCCGGATTCTCGTCGGCGATCGAATCGTCAGTCGGCAATCCGTATTCGTTCAAGTCCTGATAAACCTTGACCTGCTCGTTATTCTCCTCGGTATAAACGAGGGTAACGATCCGATAGGGGACATAGACGGCGTAGAGCGTCAGATCCTCGGTCACGCCCTCCAGCTCAAGGAAGGCGTCGCCGCGGCGTCCGTAGGGATTGTTCGACCAACCGACGAGCGTTTGACTCCCGTCGTCCCCGGTCGGAAGGTCGTGAAGCGCCTCGTTGTAGACAACGGTTCTCGTCTCCTGCCGATCATAAGCGTAAAACAGAGTCACCGTCAGTTTCTTCACGTCGTACGCGGCGGTCAATCCGACCGTGTTGCTCCCGTCCCGGAAGGGATAGTCGATCGCGTTCAGAGTCGTTTTTCCCTCTAAAATTCTGCCCTCTCCGTCGCTGACGAAAACACCGTTCGCATTCTTCCAACCGAGGAAGTCGAAGCCCTCTTTTTCGGGCACGGGAAGGTTCGGAACGTTTGTTTCGTAGAGGACGCCCGAAATTACGGCGTTTTCATACGCCGACAGTTTTCCGCCGTCCGGATTGAGCGACAGATCAAACGCCTGACTTTCCCATCGACAATAAAGAACGAGGTCGGATTCGATCAGAAAACCGACCGACGTTCCCTCTGCATCGAAATAGAGAATCCCGTCCGCGTCGGCGTAGCCCGCGAAGATCTTGCCCTTCTTCGTCTGCTTCGGAAGACGGAATTCGGAGGCGATCCGCGGATCATAACGCTCCTGACGGATCAGTTGGCTTCCGTCGTAGATTCGGACGGTATAATACGTCGTCTGCTGCTGGTTGTCTCCCCCGCCGCTGTCTCCATTGCTTTTCGACGATTTGCCGCAACCGAAAAGAACCGTCGCCGCAACGGCGAGAACCGCAAGCAAAAATAGCGGTTTGAGTATTTTCTTCAGTTTCATAGGGGGTCGCTCCTTACTTAAAACTTATTGAGAATATCGCGTTTCTTGTCTTCGTATTCCTCTTCGCTGATCGCTCCCTCTTCCTTCAGGACGTAAAGTTCCTTCAGCAGATCGAGTTCGCTTGTTTTTTCTCTTGCTCTCAAAAGGGCTTCGGTATGAGCCTCGGCTTTCTCTTTCCACACCCGCCTCTTTTGATAAAGGCTGTGGAAGAGCAAATCTTTTTCTTCGAGAATCAACAGGATTCCCGCGATCACAAACAGAACGCTGAGCACCTGAGCGGGGGAAAGGAAGAATCCCGTGCTTCCCCGGTCGTCGCCGCGCAAAAACTCCAGACCGAAGCGAAATGCCCCGTACGCGATCATATAGATCTGGGCTCCGATTTTCTTCGTTTTCTTCCGCGTCAGGATCAGAACGAGGAAAAGAAAAAACTCGAACCCCGCCTCGAACAGTTGCGTCGGCAAAACCGGAAGGCTCGCTCCGTTCTCCCCCGGATATTGGGCGGCGGCGTGACTTCCCGCCGGAAACGAAACGCCGAAGACGCTATCGGTCACTCTCCCGTAACAGCAGCCGCCGAGAAAGCATCCGATTCTGCCGAGGGCGTGCCCGATACAGATCCCGGGGACGCAGTACGAGAGGAACTCGACGGCGCTCCCCTTTGCTCTCGGAACAAACTTGTGAAAGGCGAAGATCAGAAACGCGAACGCCCCGACGATCCCGCCAAGCCAAGTAATCCCCCCGAATCGCAGTTTTCTTTCCTCAATCGAGTGGAACAGACCGTCGAACAGGAAAGCCGAAACCCACGTGACGCCGCAGGCGAGAATCAGGAGAAACAGCATTCGATGGAACGAAATCTTGTCTATCTTCTCGCTTTTCGTGAATCCGATCAGCGTCGCAAAAAACGCGGCGGCACCGAGCATCATCAGCAAACCGTAAGACGCGATATGGAATCCCAGAATATGTATTGCCGGAAACATATTGCCAATCCCCTCAATCAAACACCGGTTCCAGTTCGACGGTCAACGCGTCGGGATCCGCCCCGAACGTATACAGATGGAACTTGTCGCCCGTATGGATCTTCAGCGTTGTTTGCTTCCCGACGACTCTCCATCCGACGAAAGTTTTGCCGGATACCGACGGTTCGTCCGGGAAAAACGTGATCGTCGCCCCGACCGTCGCGAACACGCTGTTCAGAACAACGCCCTCCGCCTCGAGTTCATCCGGAACGACGAAACGGATCAGAACCTCCGTCCCCTTGTTCTTCTCCTCCATTACGGCGGAAACAGCCACAGCGGAGCTTGATTTCCGGATCTGTTCGTTGAAAAGAACGTCGTCGACGAGCACACCGTTCTCGTCAAAGATAACCGAACCGTTCGAACCGTACCCTTTCACGTTGAAATATCGGGTGACGGATTCGGGAGGCGCCGGAATGAAGATTTGCGTACCGTTTGCGTATTCCGTATACTTTTCCAACGTTCTTACAGTTCTTCCCGATTCGCTGAATCCGTCGTAATTGTAATAAACGTCCAGCGTTACCGTTTTGACGCCGTCAACCCACATACAGGTTCCGCATTGACAACGGCTGCCTATTATGCAATCACAACTGCAAAGGGAGCAGGTGCGGTGACTGCATCCGTAACAGTAGAACGCGCCGCAAATGCAATCCTCATAGGAACAATCGCAGCCGTAATAGGCGCATCCGATGAGCGCGCAATTCTCCGCGCACTCTTCATTATGGCAAACGCAATCGAGAAAACCGGAACTGACGCAAAGCACCAGAATAACTGCAAAAACGACGAGAAGAACCCTTCCCAGTGCCGTTTCAAATAAAAACTCAAAAAATTCATCCATACTTTATTCGCTTTCTGTTTGTCTTGTTTGGTTGCTTCCGCAAATCGTCCGCCATTTCGGATCCGTTTTTCGTTCTTTATCCAAAGGTTTTTTTAGCTTTTTCAAAACCGATCGCATATATAATTTTTAAATTGATATCTTTCTTATTTAATAATGACATTATATAACATTCAAATAAACTTGTCAACACTTTTTTCCTTTTTTCCTTGTCCGACCGTGCTCGGTTCTTTTTTCAAACAGCCCGTCAACCGAAAGCAACGCCCGGCAGCGTGACGGCTGCCGGGCGTTTCGTTGCGAGGAAGGTGAGAGACGGGAAGTACCGGGAGCCCCGGAGGGTCACGCTTTTTCCGGCTCTCCGTAAACGGGCGCGGGGGCGGGCGGGAGAGCGGGTTCGATCTCCTCGACCCTGAAAAGACCGAGGTAGAACGGGCTCTCTCTGTCGCCGTCGGGGTTTGCGAGAAGATAAACGGTCTGCCCGTACTCTCCCCGCTTGCCGAAGGCGGGCTCGTAGACGGTATAGTCGAGGGTAAACTCGCACCACTCGTTTGCCCGCGTCTGCAGATTGCGGACGGCGCGGCGGTAGTCGCGAAGGCGTTTCGTGTAGTCCTCGTCGGTGCGGAACTTCTCGGTCCTGCCCCGATAGAGCGCGATATCGCGGGTCTCGGGGTCGTAGTCGGTCAGGTTTTTGAGGTAGAGGCGCAGGGGGCGCGAGATCGTATCGAACACCCGAAGGGTGACGCGCAGGGTTCTGCCGAGGTCCTCTTTTGAGAGGGGTTTTCCGCCGAAGACGCACTTTTCGTTCTTCAGGACCACGCGCGGCTCATAGAAGACGTGGTTGCCCCCGAACTCCCCGTCGTTTGGGCGCAGGGTGATCTTCCACGTCGGAGAGCCGCCGAGCGTCGCGGACTCGAGGGTCGCGTAGCGATCCTTTTCAAAGTCGCCGAAGCCGCCGCAAAGATCCGCCTCGTACACGTACCGCTCGCCGGAAGCGGGAACAACGGCGGGCGCGCTCGCGGCGACGGGGTCGGCGGCAAAGGCGGCGACGGTCGTCCGTCCGAGGCGCCCCCGGTTCGATCCCGTCAGGGTCGCGGGGATCGTCAGCGTATAGCTGCCGCCGGTCAGCGGTTCGTGCAAAAACGTCCACTCGGTATTGCCGCAAGAGGCGACCCAGCGCCCCGGAACGGCTTTGCCGTCCGCGTTTTTCATGGTGATATTGCCGATCTCTTCGGCGGGGATCTGCCCGACGAACTTCACCGTGATCGGGCGGGTCGGATCGACGCCGGCGGCGCCGTCCGCGGGATCGGTCCAAAGGACGGTGGGCGGCGCGTCCTTGAGATAATAGCCGAAGAAATCGAAGAGCGCGCGATAAAGATCGACGCCGTGATGAAGGTCGGTCCCGATCGCCAGGCGGGTATGATCGAGGTCGGTCTCCGCCCAGAAGGACGGCACGTTATGCGCGCGGACAAGGTTGACCAGCGTATTCTGCTGTAGATACCCCGATCTATACCCGTCGCGCAGGTTGACCGTCGTGAAGACCGGGGCGTAGCCCTCCCCGATATAGTCGAGCGTCGCGCCGCAGGAGGAATAGACGACCGTCGCGCCGGAGGGGATCTCCTTCCCTTTCCAGACCGTCCAGGGCTGGCGTTCGCCGCCCGAAACGGTAAAACCGTCCTTGGTATAAGTCTCGGTCTTGCCGGCGGCACGGCGCGTCTCGCCGTGATGCCCCGGCAGATACATCCATTGGTAAAACGCGCCGAGTTTTCTCTCGATCGCCTCGGCGAGTTCGTCCTCGCTCTGCCCCTTCCCCGCCGAAAGCAGGTTTTTGTAAAGATACGGCGCGCCGAGGTGCGTGACGAACGAGGTCTTCGACACGCCGAAAACGCCGATCCGGTCGCCGTCGAAACGGTAGACGTCGTGATCGGAAAGCGAGAGGTACCGCGCGAACCGCACGGCGGCGGTCGATACCTGGGTCGCGTTGAAAACGTAGGTCGAAAAGATCGGGTTGTATCCGGTCACGCTCCGCTCCTCGCCGCTGCTGCCGTCGAAGTAGCCGTAGTGATCGTTGCGGCACATCGGGATATAGGCGTAGTCAAAGACGGCGCAGGCGTAACCGTTGAACAGAAATCCGGTGAACTGCGGACGGACGGGTCTTTGCACCGCCTCCGGCAGATATTGCGTCGAACTGAAATGCAGAACGACCGGGACGTCGCGCGCGGGTTTCGTCGGATAGATCAGGTCGTAACGGAGTTTCAGGTCGATCGGGGAGCCGTCCCCTCTGACGCAGTCGGTGATTTCCTCCGCCAGGGTGTACTGCACCTTCGTATATTGCCCGTTTTCGGCGTCCTCGACCGTTCCGTCGGGGTCGGAAAACCAGACGGGGTCGCTTCCGTCGATGCCTTTTCGGAGGGGTTTTCGGCTTCCGTCCTCGCGAACCCACCTGACCGTCAGATCTTTCTTGAACTTCCGGAAATCGTTGTTCCAGACGTTCACGATCTTTTCAAGCGTTCCGTCGGTGCCGTGTTTGTCGAGCTCGAAGTAGACGGCGTTCAGAAGAACGTCGCACCCGGCGGGGACGACCAGCGTATCCGGATAGTCCCCCCTCGGCAGGCACTTATCGGCGGGGAAAAAGTCGCCCTTTCGGATCCCCTCGATCAGGCGCTGCACCGAGTTTTCAAGCGCGGGGGAGGCGGCTTTTTCGCTGTTCTTGTAATCGAGGATCAGGACGATATATCCCCGGTCGAGAAGCGAGCGGACGATCTTTGCGTCGCTCTCGGTCCCGATCCGTACTGTATTCGTATTGACGACGTAGATCATAAGGGGCGTCCCCCCGCGCGTAGCAAAGTCCGGGACGGCGGGTCCCCGCGACCGGTCGTAGAAAACGGTCGCGCCGATCGGGATCCCGATCGTGCCGTCGTCGGGGCGCTCCTGCGCCTCGCCGATCCTATACTGCGAGAGGATCGGATCTTTTTTGATCGCGATCATGGCGTCGTTCATACGGTGACTCCTTAGGTGTCGGTTTCTTGTCAAACCCCCGCCCCGGTCGGGGCGGGGGCGGTTTTTCGGATTACGGAGCGACGACGTTCGAGAAGCTGAACTCGTCCCAATCGTTTTCGGGAAGCGAATCGTCGATCGAGATGTTCGGCGCGCCGGGACGGACGGTGACCGCAACGCCGGCGGAAGCCGTGAAAGAGATGAATCCGCCGTCGGAGGTCGCCGTCACGACGTCGACCGGATAGCCGCCGACGTAGATCGTCCAGTCGCCCGCCGCAACGCCCGAAACGTAGTAGTTCTTGGTTCCGGAGCCGGTGGCGGTGAAGACGAACTCGGAATCGCGACGGGTCGCGCTCGTCACGAAGACCGCGACGGTGTCGCCGATCACGGCGCCCTTCACGACGCCGGTATCGATCGCCGAGGCGACGAGATCCGGCGCGCCATCTTTGTTGTCGCAGACGTACATCACGTTCAGCAGCTGATCGGTCGCGCTTCCGGTCGCGGGACTGATCTCAAGGCGTCCCCAGTAGTTATCGTCCTTGTTGCCGGACGCTCCGAGTTGTCTGAAACTGTCGGCGGAGTAGTTGTTGACCATATAGTTCTGCCCGTCCCCGCCGCGCGTGGTGAACGTGACGTTGTTGCCGATCACGTTCTGGATCCGCAGTCTTCCGCCTCCGTTATCGACCTGCATGATCTTGTCGCTTGCGGTGTAGCCGTCCGGAACGTAGGGCTCGGTTCTCGTGTGCAGGAGGAAGGTCTTTTTGTAGTTGCCCGAGTTGGCGGTGATGTTGTCGAAGACGAAGAAGTACATCTGAACGTCCTCGTCGTCGGTGTCGTAGACCGCCAGCATCCGGCGCGTGACCTCCGATACCGTCGAGGAGGGGTACGCGGCGGCGATATTACCGGCAAGATAGGCGTAGGTCGGGGTCGTCTTCGCCTGATCGGCGTAGCCGTAGGAGACGCCGGTCACGTCGCCGGTCTTGTAGGTGTTGCTCTGCCAGTTGGAGTAGGTTGCGTCATCCAGCCGCTTCTGTCCGCCGGAATAATAGCCGCTGTTGTTCGAAGACATCGTCGTGTTGTAGATCAGCAGGCTGTTGTGCGCGATCGTCGACTGGTGATAGAACTTGTGGTGGTTGCTTCCGTAACTGTCGTAGACGCCGGTGTCGCCCGCCAGCATCGCCTTGTAGAAGATCTGGAACGAGCCGGCGTCGTAGTGTTCGTGGTTCGCCACGGTGCGCTGCCCGATCTTCATCAGCACCGCCGTCTGGCTTCTTTCCCAGGTGTTCCGGGCGATGATCTGCCCGAGCCAGCCGCCGTTATAGAGAATGAGATCCATTCCCTCGTGGCGGTCCGCCGCCGGTTCCAATCCGGACGAGGAGCAGATCAGGTATTCGGCGACCGTCGTCGTTTCGGTCAGCGTGCCGTCGAAGTTCTTGTAGCTCGAACCGTACGTCCGGTTCGTCGGGTTGCCGCCGCTCTGGTAGTTGTGTTCGACCTGTGCGCGCATCGTCGCGTCGTTGAAGAGATACGACGAGATCAGGGCGATCTGTCCGTAATCGAGGAAGACGCCGTAGGGCGCCTGGTCGTCGCCCGAGGCGAAGCCGTAGAGAGCGCCGTTGTTGACGCGCAATTCATAGGAGAAGATCGTGCGCGCGATCTGTTTCATATTCTCTTCGCTCTCGTAGGGGAACTCGCCGGTCGCCGCCTTGACGAGCCACGCCGAGTAAAGGTCGGCGAAAGTCTTGCTCGACAGGTAAAGCGAAACGCCCTGCGGGTTGATCCCCGCCTCGTAGAAGACGTTGCGGACCGGAACGTATTCCTCGTAGAACCGTCCGGCGATCATCTCCCACCAGCCGGGATACTCGTCGTAGATCGCGATGGCGAACGCGAGGTAGTCGCGCAGGATCTGGAACGCCGTGCCGTGTCCCGAGACCGCGTTGGCGCTCGTCGGCGGGAATCCGACGGCGTACGCGACCGTCATTCCGACCTTGCAGATCTTTTCCTGCACGCCGAGGATGATCTGTTCCTTGTCGGTCGGGGTCAGAAGGTCGTAGCACCAGTCGTAGACGCAAGCCGTGATATACATCGCGTACCCGTAGTACCGGTGGGCGACGTCGTCGTTCCCCGTCCAGCTGTCGGTCAGGGTTTTCAGGACGTTTTTGATCGCGTAGATCGCCCGGTAGCCCGAGAGCGGGTTGCCGGTCCTCTGGTAATCGAGCGCCAGCGTCTGGATCGCGCTGAGGATCTGCTGATCGGTCTCCTGCTCAAACTCGTCGTCTTCCAGGATCCCGTCGGGCGGCGAAGAAATTGCCCCGTTGTAGACCGCCTTTGCCTCGGTCGTCGCATCCTCCAGGGCGTCGCTCAGTCCCGCGACGCTCAGAGACGTGAAGAGAACGCGCGGGTGCTGCCCCGTCGTGGGATGCACCGACGGCACCGCGTAGGAGCCGCCGAGGTCGGAACGGATGCTCCCCGTGCCGAAATCCGAGCCGCCGAATCCCGCGATCGCGGTCTTCACGGTCGGGACGAGGAACGCCGCCTCGACCGACATAAAGTACGAGTCGCCGTACCGGATCTCCCCGTCGTCGACGTACGGTCTTACGTAAACCGCCTGATCAAACGCCGAATCCGGGATGTTGGTCATCTTGACCGCCACCCAGTAGCGCCCGCCGGGCGCCGACGTCTGTTCACCGTTTGCCCAGACCGACGAGTGGACCGAGGTCGCCTCGTAGTAGACGCAGCCCGATCCGCCGACCGTCGGATTCATATTCGTTTTCGAGAAAACGAAGCCGACGCGGCTGTAATCGAGCGATCCGACCGTGAACAGGAACCGGATCGACGTGACGTCGGATTCGAGCGAATCCCCGAGGATCGTCTGGAATCCGAAGTTCGCGATCTCCTCCGGCGGTTCGTCGGCGGAGCCGCGGAAAGAGAAGATCAGAACGAGCGCGAGCGCAAGCACCGCCGCCGCGACGAGGATCGCGGGCAGCGTTCTTTTCTTGGCAAAGGCGTTTTGCATAATCGTTTTCCTTTCTGTCGGCGGTCGGGGATGCGCCCCGCCCCGCCGGGGGGGATTATACGTCGGATGCCGCCCGCGCGGGAAGCCGCGCGGGCGGCGCTGTTTGCGGAATACGTCGGGATCAGAGATTGTTGAAATCGAACTCTTCCCAACCGTCCTCCGCGAGGATGCCGTTGGACTGGAGCAAAAGATCGCGGTCGAGTTCGACGACCTTGATCCCGGCGGGTTCGTAGATCTTCTTTTCGTTCATTTCCGTCTCCTCCCGATCAGTTGTCAAAGACGTACCAGATCTTGCCCGAGCAGGTAACGTCGTCCGCGGGATCCGCCGTACCCTTGTCGTCCAGGACGATCGTGCGATCGACGGGATCGGCGACCGGGCTGACGTTCCGGCGGAAGCCGGTGCCGCAAACCCAATGGACGTCGGAGAGCGCGATATAGACGGCTTCTTCGGATTCGGTGATATTGCTGATCGTCATCTTGACCGGTACCGTGTCAAGATCGACGAAAGTCACCCCGTTGTACTCGATCGCGCCCTCAAACTCTCCGGAGGTCGACCCCGTACCGTGTGCCATAAACGGCAAAGCGCGGTTTGCGCGGAAACCGTCGTTGTTTTTCCATGAGCTGCTACTCCAGTTTCCCTGGATATTCGCCCGGCATCCCCAAACCAGCTCGCCATCAATATAGAGGTAAAGCATACCGTAGTACTCGACTTTGTGCCCATCTTTGTTTGCCCGATCGTTGCCCACGTTCAACACTACGTTATCGAGAACCATCCCGATCCGGTGCCAACCGTACCGATCCCCGAGCGTCGGGAAAGAGGCCGCGTCTTTCGGTCCGTCATAAACGGCGCTTGTGCTGTGCCCCCAAAGGTCCGTCAAGTTGGAACACAGATCGAAACTGCCGGCGGATCTGCCCGCTTCGGCGTCGTCGGCGATGTAGAGCCCGAACATTTCACAGGTTTTGAGCAGCCCCAGGGAGATCCTCGGGTTCGCCGCGTTGGCAAGCGTCTCGTTCCAAAGGAACGAATACTCAAAATACAACTGTTTGTAGTTCGGGTCCTCGTTGGTCGGGAAGAAATGCTTCGTGCCGCGGATGCTGGCGATCGTTTTCGAGATCGAGTAGGTGTCGGTGCCCGCGCTGTACCGATAATTGACCGGTCCTTCGGTCGGCGCCTTGGAGTTCCAGAGTTGGCTCTCGCCCGCGACGGTCTTATCGTAGGTCAGCGCCTGGCAGACGGTGATCGACGCCGCGTCAAGGTAGGAGTAGTTCTCCCCGTCGTAGACGAAGGGACGGATATAGATCGGGGTCTCGAAACTGGCGAGCGGGATATCGTGCAGTTTGACCGCCACCCAGAAACGTCCTTCGCCCGCCGCAAGATTGTCGCCGCCGGCGTTGATCGTCGAGTGAACGTTGGTCGTCGAATAGGTGCCGGCACCGCCCGCGGTCGGCGCGGAGTTGCTCGTCGAGAAGACGAAGCCGACCGCCTCGTAATCGAGATTGCCGATCGTGAACATCACGCGCAGATCGGTTTGCGCGTCGGTCTGGTTGGCATCGGAAAGCGCCTGCCAGCCGAAGTCCTGAATGTCGTTTGCGTGATCGCCGACGGGTTCCGCCGACGCCGTAAGCGGGAGGAGCGATACGACCGCAACGGTCAGCATCGCCAGGACGAGAAGGAGCGCGACGCTCCGACGTTTGGTTTGCATTTGCAGTTTTTCTCCTTTGTTGTTTTAAGACTCCCCTTCCCGGTGATCGGTTCGGGGACGTTTTTGTCCAAAAGGTTTCCGGGGCTGTCGGAAACGGAAGTAGGGGGAGACCGTTTGCAGCCCCGGGGGGAAACGAATCAGTCGGCGAGTCTGAACCAGACGGCGGCGGGAACCTCGACGCCGTCGTCAAGGACGACGGTCTGCGCCTCGGGTTCGGCGACCGGCACAACGTCACGGACAAAGCCCTGACCGCAGGTCCACTGCGGATCGTCAATCACAACGTAAACGGCGTCAGCAGACTTGGTGATCTTCGCGATCGTGCAATTCACTTTGACATTGTCCAAATCGACGTACTGAACGCCCTCGAACTCGATCGCGCCCTCAAACTCTCCGTCGGTCGTTCCCTTGCCGTTGGCAAAGAAGGTCGCCGCACGGTTCGGGATCAGGGCGTAACTCCGAGCTTCCCACGTGTTGTTTTCCGCGTTCCAGTAACCGCGGAGACTGGTCTCGACCTGCCAGACTCTCACACCGTCGATATAGAGTTCGGTATAGCCGGTGTAGTACGCTTTCAAGCCGTCTTTGGTTGCAGCCGGAATAGGATTCTCTTCGGTGCTTGCATACGCTTCCGCATGGAACCGGAAACCGATGCGATGCCAGCCGTAGCCGCCGATCGCGGGATAGGATTCCGCCGTCGCGGCGGGATCAAGACTGCCCTTGTAGGTTGGCACTCCCTCGACTTTGGGCGCCATCACAGAATCCCAAGGAGACGTCAGATAGGAGGTCCAGCTCGGTCCGTCGCCCCCCGTGCTGCCGTAAACGTAGGTCTTGTTCACGTCGAAGTGACCGGCATACTCGTTCCATTCGGCGTCGTCGCGGGTGTAGAAGCCGTAGAGTTCGCAATCGTTGAACCGTGCGACGTTTACACGGGCGCTCGCCGTATTGGCAAGCGTTTCGTTCCAAAGGATCGAATACTCGAACCAGAGGTCGTTGCCGAGCTTATTCTCCTCGGAATCCGGGAAGAAGTGCTTTTCGCCGCGAATCTCGGCAATCGTCTTCGAGACGGTGAAGTCTCCGGTCTCGGCGTTGTAGTACTTGCCGGAGGGATCCTTGGAATTAAAGACGTCGGGCTCCCAGGTCAGATCCTCGTGGACCGCCGTGTGGCAAAGCGAGCATTCGCCGTCGCGGGACCCCGACTGCGAGAGGAGCGTCGGGATCGTTTCGTTCTCCCACTCGGTCACGACGTGCGCGTCGGGATCGATATCGATCGTCTCGACCGTGTCGTCAAACACGTAGCTGCAGTTGGCGCAATGAATGGATTTCGAGCCCTCCGAACCGCAGGTTGCCGGGACGTCGATCGTGTATTTTTCCGCCTTAACGTGTCCCTGCGCCTCGATCACCTCGATCGTTTCCGGAATGATCGCGTGGCAGAGCTTGCAGTGATAGGACTTGGATCCGTTTTCGGTGCAGGTCACCGGGTTGTCGATCGTATAGTCGTCCTCCGGAACGTGCGTCGGCGGAAGGATCTGTTCGGTCTCCGGGATCGGCTGTCCGCACTTTTTGCAATGATAGGAACGGATACCATATTCGGTGCAGGTCGGCTCGTTGTCGACGGTGTAGTCGTCATCCGGCTCGTGCTCACACTCGGTCACCGGCTCGGTTTCGGGCTCGGTTTCCGGTTCGGTTTCGGGCTCGGTCGCCGGCTCGGTCGCCGGATCGGTCGCGGCGTCGGTCGCGGCGTCGGTCGCCGCGTCGGTCGCGGCGTTGGTCGCGGCGTTGGTCGCGGCGTCGGTCGCCGCGTCGGTTGCGGCTTCGGTCTTCGCCTCAGTCGCGGCGTTGGTCGCGGCGTTGGTCGCGGCTTCGGTTTTCGCCTCGGTCGCGGGGTCGTCGCCGCTCTTCTTGCCGCAGGACGCGAACGCGAAGAGACAAAGGACAAGACACAGGATCAGGGAAAGCGCAAACGTGAACTTTTTCATTTTTTCCTCCTTTTATTGTTGGCTGCTATTGGCAGAAAACGCGGATCAGAACCGTTTTTCGTCCCTTGGGATCACTCCTCCGGCGTCTCGGAGGACGAGGTGGGAAGCGCGTACCATTTGGTAAGGATCCTATCGAGTTTTGCCTGTCTTTCGGTGAGTTCCGAGTTATACCGCGATACGACGTAATCGGAGCCGCCCACGAACTCGGATGCCTTCAGCCACGAAGCGGTCGTCTTGCCGTTGGTTTCCTGGGCGACGTCCTCGAGCGCCTTGTCGCGCCCGGTGATGACGTTTTCGTAGATGATGTCGAGCATCCGGTCGGTACCCTGGTTGTAGGTCGTGGTCTTGAACTTGGTCACGATCTGCTGGAACTCTTCGCGGATCGCCACGGAGTTCACGGAGCAATACTGCAGGAACGCCGAGAGGGCGCGCGCCTTATCGGGCGTCGTTCTGACGCTCATCGCTCCCGCGTCGCCGGTGTTGTGGATCACGGTGTTGTATTCCTGCTCGACGCCGACCTTCGGAACCGGGACGACCGACCAGGTCGAACTCATCGTCTGGAACGCTTCGTTTTCAAGCGCGCCGAGAAGGATCGTGCCCGCAAAGAGCAGGGTATCCTCCGAGAACTTCGTATAATGCTCCTGCATCGTTTTGCCCGAGTCGGGATTGTAGTTGGTCACGAGCGATCCCCGCCCGTTGAACACGCCCGCCACGGCGTCGAAAATACTGCCGATGGCGGCGGTGTTGTCGAAGTAGCGGACCCAGATCTTTCCGTTGTACTCGCTTTCGGGGTCCTCGATGGTATAGGTCTCGGTCACCGGAATACCGGAGGAGAACACCATAAGGGACCCCGGCAGACCGGAGTATCTGTCGGTAACGATCCCGAGGACGTCGTCAAACGAGTCCTGGCTGTCGGCGTCGGTATCGACGTAGATCGCCGTGCAGAGTTTGCCGAGCGCATCCCAGGTCCAGTTATCGTCCTCAACGAAATCGAAGAAATAGGTGGAAAACTCCTCGCCGTCGTCAAGCTCCACTTCGCCGTCGAACAGCGCCTTGGCGAGTTTTTCGCCGTTGTTGTCCATCAGGTCGATGTTGAAGGGCATAACGCCCATCGCGCGGAAGAGTTCAAGGAAGTAGTCGCTGCCCATTATGTAGGCGCGGTCCAGCGTGAACGAGAGACTTTCCATCCAGTCCTTCATCCAGCCCTCCGCCTCGAAATCGAAGAACGAGCCGGGGATCGACCGGATGTCCTTGAACACGCCGGAGGTCTTCATGGCTTTGTTCAGGTCGTAGAGCATATCGACGTAGAGATCGGGGCTGTCGGGATCAGACCCGTTTACCAGCGTCACGATCTGTTCCGCC
>Ga0310696_10003468_pt1 | contig 19682 bp, 25 predicted proteins | sample AusTroGonzalo_MG_4_FD_203885 | JGI IMG/M metagenome (GOLD analysis project Ga0310696, IMG submission 203885) | Bovine rumen microbial communities from tropical cattle in Woodstock, Queensland, Australia - Gonzalo_02 (v2) (version 2) | ecosystem: Host-associated > Mammals > Digestive system >... | reverse complement strand
TCATTGAAGAAGGTGCTAACCTCTTCATTGTTGCTATTGGTTATAGGCCTGACGGAATCGTACCTATCCTAATGCCTGGAATGGATACATCATGGTTTGCAGCGAATGCGGCATATCCGCTTCCTTTAGGTTTGGTACTGACAAGTATTGTAATTGGTGCAAGTACTTTAGCTGTAATGCTTGCTTTGGTAATGGTTCTATACAGAAGATACGGAACTTTGTCAACTAAAGTGATGCTGGCGGACACATCAAAACAGGAGGAATACAATGAATGAACTAATTCCACTTATGGTTATTGTTCCTTTGATGGCAGGTCTGCTTATCTCAGCATTCTCAAAGTTCAACAAGGCAACCAAGATTTTCGCCTTTGTCGTTGCAATATGTCTTCCGATTATACCTTTGGCTTCTAATTATGGCCTTCACTACTTCGGAGGTTATGAGCCGATATTGGATAATGTGACAAATGTGATGTTCCATCCGGCAATTACTTACTCATTCACATTCCTGCAACAGATATTCATCGGAATGATAGGTCTTTTAACATTTTTAGTTGTATTCATCTACTTGACTAAATATAAGGAAGTTTCAGGACCTTACCTGTTCCTGCTGTTCCTGGGTACAGCTGCCGTTACTGCAATGCTTTTAACAGACGACATTTTCCATATGTTCGTGTTCTTTGAGATATTGGCACTGGCACAGGTTGGTATAGTTGCGGCTTCATCAATTGATTACAGTTATGAAATGGCTTTAAAATATATGGTTTTAGGGTCAATCGGATCACCTATAATGCTTTTGGGAATTGGATTCCTTTTGGCGATGACAGGCAGCGTAAATGTTACAGATATCGCATCTGCTGTTCACAACGGTTTGGTTGATATAACTTCTCCAGTATTTTTATTATCACTCGGTTTAATATTCTTTGGTTGGCTATACGCATCTGGACTGCCACCATTCCATACTATAAAATCTGGAATTTATTCAAAAGCAGAACCTCACGGAGCAGCACTGCTTCAGTCATTTACAGTTGTGTCAATGATTTCAATCGTGCTTATAATGTTTAGAATATACTCAACATTACCTATCTTTGAAGTCCTCATAGTCTTCTTCTCTATCTTGGCTATGATATTGGGCGTCTCTCTTGCACTTACCCAAACAGACTTCAGAAGGATGATTGGATTTTTAGCAGTAGGTGAGCTCGGATTCATCGGTTTAGGTATAGGTCTTGGAACCCAGTATGCAATAACTGCTGGTCTTTTCCAGGCATTGAACGAAATTATTATTACTGCATTATTATTCATTGGTTTTGGCGCAATCGTCAATGCAACTGATGAGGTGGATACACGTAAGCTCGGAGGCCTTCTTGCATACCATCCGAAAGTCAGCATAATGCTTTTAATCGGCGGTTTGGCCATGGCTGGAGTTCCTCCTTTAAGCGGATTCCAATCAAAACTGATGCTTGTTCAGGCTTCATTAAGTTGCGGTTATCCTGAAATATCAATTTTAGCAATTATGGTAAGTATAGCAACATTTGTAGTGTTCGTAAAGACATACTACTCAATGTTCCTGAAGCCAAAACCTGTTGAATTGAAGGTAGAAAACATGGAAGTTCCAAGAGCAATGATATTCGCAATGGGAATACTCTTAATCATTATCGTATTGCTGGGTATATTCCCTGATGTCGTAACAAACGGAATTTCTAACTTTGTAGGAGGAATATTATGAAACTCTATGATCAGATATTTGATGTGGTAAAGCAATTCAGGAAATTGTTTTCACCAGGCCCTGTAACCAATGCAGACGTTTCCGGAAGCATTACAGCAGAAATATTCTTAATCGTTTCATTGATATTGGCTGCAATATTGTTGAGACACATCAGTGTCCTGCTTGCGGGATTGGTTACATTCATTTTAGCAATCGTACTGATTTCAAATATTCCTCTTATTCCAAAGTTCAAGATTGAACAAGAGGATTCTTTGGAAAAAATGATATTTTATGCTATAATAGCACTTTGTATTATTGTAGTGTTCTTATACTGGGGTGGTAATCTTGTCTAGCAAAGGAACTGTTCGTAATTTAATCGCAGCAGTAATGACTGCAATATTTTCAGTTACTTTAATCGATGCAATTTTTAATTTGCATAATATGATCAACCCTGGCGTAAGCTATATCTACAACGCTTTGGGAACTCAAATAGCTCCAAACATGGTTACTGTAGTTATTTTTGATTTCAGAGCATACGATACATTAGGAGAATCAATCATATTGTTGACTGCAGGTATTGTCGTCCTGCTCATATTCGGCAGAGGATTATTGGGGGATAAACAATGAGTCAGGGTAGTATGATTTTAAAACTTATATCTTTACCGATTTCAATCATTTTAATCTGTTTAGGTATAATGACTATTCTTGGAGGCCATATCACTCCTGGTGGAGGTTTCCAGGGAGGTGCAATGATTGCTAGTGGAATTATATTGTCCATTCTTGTTTATGGCTTAGGTAATTCTCCACTGGAATTGTCCCACGCTTATATTGAAGTGTTCGAGTCAATCGGTGCATTAGGATTTATCATATTCGGTTTGATTGGTCTCTTTGTTGGGGGATTCTATCTCTACAATATGGGAACTGACCTGTTGAATGTTGTTCCGAATGCAATACAAACCGTTTTCCACTATCCTGATGTTACCAATGCAGGTATCATTCCATACCTCAATATATTTGTAGGATTGAAAGTGTTTGTAGGATTGTCCTCAATTGTTATAGCATTTGCAGGATTTAAAAAGTTTGTTGGGGAGGGTGAATGATGATATCCTTAGGACCAATCATATTCGGATTGATATTGGGTTTAATCATAGGATCTCAAATCAAGCTCAATGTCAGTGATGCCAAATTCACTCTAGCCTCATTTGTGGTAATATTGATTGCAGGAATTATTGTGGCATGGCAATTGGGCAATTTCCCATTCTATACAGATTTGCCGATTTCAACCGCATTTTTATCTGCGTTAATAGGAATTTTTGTAGGCAAAATAATATTTGCAAGGAGTAAATAAGGAGTTTTTATCATGTTTTTATCAACTAATACTTGTGATGGAAAAAGAGATTGCATAAAACAATGTCCTACAAAAGCCATTAAATTTATTAATGGTAAGGCCTTCAGCTGTCTTACCTGTGGAATATGTTATAAAAACTGTCCGAATGGCGCAATATTCGAAAACAGCTATGGCGGTTACGTAGTGGACAGGGCCAAATGTAACGGCTGTGGAATGTGCATGTACAACTGCCCTACAAGCAACATTACCATTGAAGATGGAATTGTGTATGGTATATGTTCACGTTGCGGTGTCTGCGCAGAAGCCTGTCCAAGCCATTCCAGAGTCGACGGTTATGAACTTGAAAAGTCAAAACAGCTTACATTAATCGAGTCATTGAAAATATTAAATCCTCCATTGGATAATGTTCGCCATAAAACATCTGCCAAATGCACTGAAGTAACAAGGAATTACTTCGGAACCGACACTGAAAAATGTATTTTATGTGGAAGATGCGAAGAATATTGTCCGACTGGAGCCATTCATGTAAGAATTGACCGTGATGATGGAATTTGTAGGGAATGCAGAATATGCAGTGATGTTTGTCCAAACGGATCTATGAACAAACATCAAATGGTTGACAAATCAACCTGTACACTTTGTCTAAACTGTATGAAGGCATGTCCAAGCAATGCAATTTCTGTCGATGACTTTGAAATAATTGTAAATAAGATTAATCAGAAACCAACTGGAAAAATCATATCCTGCCTTAATTGCGGATTATGTGCAGATTTGTGTGAAAACGAATCTCTCAAGAAAGTTGACGGCAAACTGAGATATGATCCAACGGCAGACACTGAAAACACAACTCATGAAAAAGCCATTGAAGCTTGTCCGATTCATACATTACGTGAAGATGATGAGATGTTCATATATGATGAGTTTGATGATAAGGAATTGCCGACACTATCCGGCTTTTGCGTATCATGTGGCAAATGTTTCCAGGTCTGTGATGAGGTCGGTGCCCGTCAGTTCATGACTGCCAGTTGGGATGGTAAAGTATCGGATGATTGTATCTCATGCGGAATATGTTCGGAAGTGTGTCAGGAAGGTGCGATTACCCTTTACAGGGGAAGCATAGGGGTTGACCTTGATAAATGCATTTTATGTGAAAACTGTGCTGTTCACTGTCCTGTTGATGCAATTCCTAAAACTACAATGTATAAGAATGAAATCAAGGATGGATTCAACTTCATCGAGCAGCAACTGTGCATGCATTGTGGATTATGTCGCAAAACATGTTCATATGATGCAATCGATGAGATTGACGGTAACTATGTTGTAAACGATGAAAAATGCACTTATTGTGGAGCATGTAAAAACGCATGTCCTGCAAGGGCATTCTTATTCGAGAGAAATTTTAAAGATTCAATAGAGGGTATTTAAATGAGGAACATGCTTAAGATAGCTTTGGAAGGAGCTTTTACTAACTTTAAAAGAATCTTTTTTGCAGCGGATAGAGTTACAGACATGGAGCTTAGAAGACAGATTTCAACCCTTTCTGTGGAAGTGGATGACAGGGTTGATGAAAAGGCCTGCATTGGATGTGCGGGTTGTGCCAATGTCTGTCCGACCGGTGCAATTGAGATGAAACCATTGGCAAATCCTGTAAAAATTGCTGAAGGATGGACTAAAACTGAAGTACCTGAAATTAATCTTGAAAGGTGTGTTGTATGTTATTATTGCCATGATTTTTGTCCAATTTACACCCTTTATGGTCAAAAGGGAACCGTTCACCCAAGCTGTGTCGGGGACCAGGAAGTTAACGTGGAAGAATTCATAGAACAACCATTTAAAATTTCAGAAGATAAGCTTAAGTTTATCGCACAGTACTTGTCAGACACAACTATATTGAAAAATAAGGAGGAAGGTGATTAGATGGGTATCAAGTCATTTTCAAGAGCAAGAGCAATACATGTCATGCTGGTCTACACAGGCGGATGCAACGGATGCGACATTGAAATTGTAAACTCAATATTGTCACCTAGGTTTGATGCTGAACAATACAATGTGTTTTTAACTTGGAACCCTCGTGAAGCCGACGTATTGGTTGTCACAGGACCGGTTACACACTTGAACAGGAAACCTTTGGAAGCCATTTATGAGGCAATTCCTAATCCTAAGTTGGTTGTGGCTGCAGGAAGTTGTGCATTGATGGGTGGAGTATACAAGAATTGTCATGGAGATATTCCATCAGAAGAGATTGAAGGACCAGTTGAAAATATTATACCTGTGAACGCAAAAATCCCAGGTTGTGCCGTAAGGCCTCAAGACGTTTTGGCGGGAGTTGTATCACTGTTACCTATATTATTGGATGCGGACTAGGAGGGGATTAGATGGATGAAAAAGTACCAAGAAGTAATATTATAGAAACGGAAATTCCAATGGGTACGGTTCACCCTGCTGCATTGGAGCCATATAGGGTAAGATTTTTCGTTGAAGATGAAATAGTTCAGGAAGCGGAAATTACCATCGGTGTAAACCACCGTGGAATCGAAAGAATCATGGAAGGTCTTCCGGTTGAAAAGGCAAATTCACTTACTGAAAAAATCTGCGGAATCTGTTCTAATTCACATATATGGAATTCCTGCAGAACCGCCGAAATTGGACTGGGCATCGAAATTCCTGAAAGAGCCACCTACATTCGTGTCATAATGGGGGAACTTGAACGTTTGCATTCTCATTTCTTGTATTTGGCGCATGGTTGTGAAGTTCTGTCCCACGAGACATTTTCAATGAGAGTATTCTATTTAAGAGAAATCGTAATGGAACTGCTTGCAATGATTGGAGGTAACAGAGTCCAATATGGATGTTCCGTTTTGGGCGGAGTAAGGCCAAGATGTGATGTTGATGAAGCAAAACTTCTAAGACTTAAAAATGACATGGATGCTGTTGAAGAAGGCCTTACAGGTTTTGTGGAAAGATTCCTGGCAGATTCAGTAGTGCAGTCAAGGATTACTGGAATTGGTGTTCTGCCGCAAAAGCAGGCAATTGAGCTGGCAGTAACCGGACCGACCCTCAGAGCTACTGGCGTTGCAAGGGATTTAAGGACAACCATGTTTGAATATGATAATTTTGACTTTAATGTCATAACCCAACCTGATGGTGACGTGAGGTCAAACCTTGTAATGAGGGCTTTAGAATCATTTGAATCAATTAAAATCATTCGTCAGGCAATTGCCAATATTCCTGAAGGTAAAGTTGTAAACAGGGATTGGGAAATGTTTGATACAGATTTTACTGAAAGTTATATTGAGGTTCCAAGAGGAACCCTTTATCATTCATATGCACTTGAAAGCGGAAGAGTAAGGCACTGTGTTATCAGAACTCCGTCAATGGCAAATATCGGCGCAATGCAATATGCCTGCATTGGAGATCAGATTACAGATGCCCAATTGTGTATTGTACAATGTGACCCTTGTTTTACATGTACAGACAGAGCAATTGAAATAATCAGGAGATAGAAAATGTTTGGAAATACATTAATTAATGCAATTCTTGTAGGCGCAATAACAGTAATTTTCTGTTTTTTAATTTCAACATTATTGCCAGGTATTGAAAGAAAATATATTCATGCAAGAATTCAACAAAGAATAGGTCCAATTGTAATTGCTCCTGGAATCATGGCTCCAATCAAATTCATGTTTAAGGAAAATGTTAAGGTCGAATCTCCGGTACCTGGATTATACAAGGCATTACCGATAATCTGTTTCATTGCCGTTACATGTTTATTGATTGCTTTAACTCCTCAGGCTTTTGCAATTCCTGCACTTTCAAGTCTGGTGGCTATTGTAGGATTTTTAAAGGTTGAAGAAATCTGTTATGTATTGATGGGAGCATTGTCAAAATCCGTAATGTCCGTTAAAATGCCATTCCCGGATCAAATAAAAGGGGCAGCTCATGACAATGCTGTCAGATCATTTGTTGAGGACATAAGTTCAAGAAGATCTTTAAGGATGATTACTTACGGGTCATTTCCATTGTACTTGGCATTGTTTGCTCCTGTAACTCAGGCAAGGAGTATTTTCTTATCAGATATAGTTGCATATCAGCAATTAAACGGACCGTTCCTGTTTACAGTATCTGGAGCAATTGCGACTATTGTATTTTTCATCGGTTACATGATTATATTGAACGAATATCCTTTTTCAATCATTAAAGCAAAATGTGATGTTATTGAAGGACCATACATGGAATATGCTTCAAAATATAGGGCAGTGGTCTATTTGACTAGAGGATTTTTCATGATGGTGCTTGGCGTGCTATTCTCAGTATTATTCTTAGGCATTCCGCCAGTCATAACATCCTGGAGTATTCTAATAAATATTTTAGTGGCATTGATATTCGTATTCATGATGGGGATTTTCTCAGCATTCAGTCCCGTATTTACAAACAGACAGTTATTGCCAACCATACTCGGCACAACCCTGCTTGGAGTATTGGCTATAGTGCTTGGATTATTATGAGGTGATTTATTTGAAATTTGTTATGAGACCGTATCATATGGTAAGTCTTGGAGGATACATTGTTGAATGGGATTTTCCTTACAGAAATCTCATAGTTGTAAATAAAACCTCTGAACCAATTAAAATAGAAATACCTGTTTTTCATGAGGAATGGATTGAAGAACATAGAAATTTGGGTCTTGAAGTTATTCCTGTAACCAAAGATGATAATTATTTGAGCATGTGGAAAAGGGCACACGCAGAACTGGACAAAGTAAGGCCGTAAAATGAATGATTATACATTAACAATAAAGTCTGATGAGAAAAAAGGCGTATTGGATGATATAACTGATGTCATCACTGCTCATGGTGCCAATATCAGTTATGTGCATCTTTTCGTTGAAAAGAATAATGTAGGTTCCATTAATTTGGAACTTGAACATGTGGAAGATATTGATGATTTAATTGAAGATTTAAATAATATTGAAGAAATTAAATCGGTTGAACTTCACGGTTCTCAATTGGACATATATGGTAAGCGTATAATCATTGTAGGTGGCGGTGCACAGGTATCTCAAGTTGCTATGGGTGCAATAACCGAAGCCGACAGACACAATATACGTGGAGAACGTATCAGTATTGATACGATTCCATTGGTTGGTGAAAAAGCTCTGGCAGAAGCTGTTGAGGCTATTTCAAGGCTCCCTCGTGTAAGTGCTTTGGTGCTTGCAGGTTCACTTATGGGTGGTGAAATTACCGAAGCTGTCCGTAAAGTCAAAGAAGAAAGCAATTTGATTGTGATTTGCCTTAACATGCCTGGAAGCGTAACCAAGTATGCTGATTTGATTATTACTGACCCAATCCAAGCCGGCGTTTTGGCAGTAATGTCTATTGCCGATACTGCCGTTTTTGATATCAAAAGGCTTGGCGACAATATTAAATTTTAATTTCATGTTTATGGACATATAATTTGGAGTTATTTAACTTCAAAAGTGAATAAGGATTAGAGATAATCCTTATTTACTTAATTCTTATTCTTTAAAGCAAATTTCGTTGTATTCACAAAGTCCGCATTTTCTAGGATTTTTCCTGACATTTGGAAGTTTTTTGTTGTCGATAATGTCTGTCACTTCTCCCATTATGTCAAACAGTCCCTTTCTAAGGTTGGCATCCATTACGACGGGCCTTCTGTCGCCGATTTTATCATAGTCAACAAAACCGACAAAGACCTCGGTTTCAAATTCCTCTTCAAGAAGTATGGCATAGGCTACAAGTTCGATTGCATCCTGGTCCCAGACTCCTTTTATTGGTGGGCTGCTGCCTTTAATCGTTACGGGATAATATTTGCCGTCAACGATTTCGACCTTGTCGCACATTCCAATCAGTTCCAATTGCTGTTCTTTTAGAAGGTAGGAATACATGCAGTTCGGATAAAACATGTCCATTATTTCAAAGGCATTTTTATCAAGTATTGTCATTGCTCTTTTGATTTTCAATGCTTTGATTTTGATGTTGAAGTATGTGTCGTCAATAATCTGATTGATCTGAGATGTTTCGAGACCTAAATCCATTGACTTTATCGCATTTGCACTGCTTTCAATATATGAATCGATTGTCTGTGATAGGATCTGTTCTATTTCGACAATGTTCATGTCCTTTTTGATTTTGCGCATGTTCTTTTGAATTAAATCGGATATGTCAATTTTAAGCTTTTTGAGTTCAACTGCAAGTTGGAAAGTGTTGTCTTCATTTGTATCGACATGATTTTGAATGTATAACTTCATCGGACAGTACATATGTGTTTTTATAGCTGAAACATTTATCATTTTATAACCTCTTAAATTGTGTAATATTACTTAGAACTTGATAATATAAATAATTAGAAGTTATAAATGCAGTAAATTTCTTAAAATAAAATAAAAAAAGTAAATAGCTAACAATTTAGCTATTTAAAGTTAATTTTACACGTCGTAATAATTTTTGTTTATTGCAGGCAATTTTGCAATGATGACTGGAACTACAATCACAATCACTGTTAGGATTATCATGACTGTAGAGCTGAGGCTGTTTACACTAGTTACTGTTGAGTATACTCCTTGAATCCAAAGTCCAAGAATACAAATAGGCAGGATGTATTTGATGACAGTTTTCCAGGTTTTGCCCACTTTGATAGATGAATTGTTGTTCAATGTTTCTATCAAATCATCGAATTTGTAAATCCATCCAAAGATTATGCATTCAAGAAGAACTGCAAAGAGCAATGCAAAGTTATTCAGGAAAGCGTCAAATATTCCAAGTATGGTACTTCCTACACTTGTTGCAAAGATTGTGGATATTAAAAATCCTACAATGCAGACAACTGTTGCAGTCTTTTTACGCTCAATGAGGAACTTCTCAGAAATTGAATAACAGACTCCTTCAAGAAGCGCAATAACTGATGTGATTCCAGCAAACAATATGCATAGGAAGAACAGCGGTCCGACAATAGATCCTGCACCGCCCATTGTATTGAATACCTGTGGGAAAACGACAAATGCAAGACCTGTTCCTTCGGTTACAAGCTCGTTGAAAGGAATTCCGGAACTCAACGCCATGAATCCTAAAATGGAAAATATTCCAATTGAATTGAACACTTCAAAACCGGAATTTGAAAATGCAACGATAATTGCATTGTCAACTAATTTTGAGCCTTTAGGTAGATAACTTGCATATGTCATAGCAATCGCCATACCTAAACTTAAGGAAAATACAATCTGTCCGAATGCGGCCAGCCAAACGTCAGGGTGGGTTAATGCACTCCAATCCGGTGTAAAGATCTGCATATATCCTATTGATGCACCAGGCAATGTCAAAGAGAATATGACAATACCAATAACGATTGCACAAAGCAATGGAAGCAGAATTTTGCTGACTTTACCAATTCCTTCATTCAAATCTCTTTTGAGGATGAACCATGCCAAAAACCAAATGACAAATACTGATGCAAGCACTGTCGGAACAATTGTAAATATTCCAGAAATTGAATCTGTAGACTGCAGGACATTGTTTGCAAAGAACAAATCAGGATTTGCTCCCCATGCCTTTGTTAAGCTTAAGACAATGTAAATCAAGTCCCATCCAACAACACAGACATAATATGTTGTTATTAAAAATACGACTAAAAGTATAAACCATGCGACTGGTTCCAATTTTTTGTTAACGGTAAACAGAATTCTTGCAAGTGATCTTTTAAACTTGAATCCAACGGCATATTCTACCAGAACAAACGAAATTCCTAAAAGAAATAGTGAAACGATGTATGGAATCATGAATGATCCTCCACCGTTGGAGTATAGCACATTCGGGAAACGCCAAATGTTTCCAAGTCCAACAGCAGAACCGATCATTGCCATCATAAATGCAAGATTACTGTTCCATTCTGATTTTTGAGTTTCGGTCATTTTATCACTTTAATTTGAATACTATTATTTTAGTGTTTGAAGTTTAAATAATATTTCGTTATATTGTGGTAGGTGACAGTTAAAAAATGGTATTGGTAGGTGTTATTTGCGTTTTTTCTTTGGAGCTGGGAGCTCTTCATACATTGCTTCCACCAGTTCCTTTAGAAACTCTCTGTTTTCAACATCATCGACGAGCAGCATTTCCTTTGCGCCTTCATAGGGCAGTTCCCAATCAGCATTTGGCATCATTGATTGGGCTACTTTCACAGGTTTGACGAGAAAACGGTCATCGTAAATGCCTCCAATAATCTTTCCTCGGTAATATAGGAGGTATTCTCCCATCATGGCTCGATAGGTTATATCTTCCAAATCAGAAAGTTGCTCCAATATATATTCCAGATATTCTTTAGTTGATGCCATTTGAATTTCCTTTTTGGATTTGTTCATGCTGGGCTTTCTTTAAGCTTTAGATATTCATCAATTGCTTCACGAGTGGTTCCGACAACCAAACGGTAATGTGAATCTTCACCATTGACAATGACCTTTTCAACTTTACCTTTAGCAATAACATGCTCGCCGTCGATTACTTCACCGGCATAGGTGTGAGTAAATGAAACTACTTCATCCAAAGGCACATCAACACCATCAAGAACTTCAACATTCTCTATAGTGTATAATGAAGGATTATCGAAAGCTCCAAGGGCGCTGACGATGTCTGCTTCGATTTGTGCTATTCCCTGGGGTTCATAGACGGTATCGCCCCAAACACCGGAAATTTCATCATAATCCTTGGTGGCTAAAATGTCGAATAAGGTTCCGTTTATTGTTCCTCTGTTTGCCTTTCTGTTTTCATACCATCTGAATTCCTCTTTTGTAAGGCTAGCATCGCTCATTCTTTTGTTGTATACAAAGTCCCAGTAATCATTGGTGATTCCCTGAACGGTAATGTGCTTGTCCACTTCTTTGATATGGACTTCCTCACCACGATATTTTTTAAATGTTTCAATTGCTCTTCTGTGGTTGTCGAGGCCATAAACGACAAAGTCCAGATCGCTTACGTCATCCTTTTGAAGGCCAGGCAAAATGGAACCGGAAATTCCCAAATGGTCATATGGAATGTCTGCCATGAAGTGGAAAAAGTCAGCAACATCCATCAGTTTTGATATGAGTTCCGGATTTTTGACTTCGCCTCCACTTTCAAAAGTCTTTTTAAGGCCTAAAAGTCTGTCCTCAGGTTTTATTATCCTTTCAACCTTGTCAAGAGGCACTCCCATCATTTCAACATTTGTAACGTCACAGAAATATAAGTAGTCCGGATGATTTTTTCTTAAATAAGTGTAGGCTTCCTCAGACCCTACTTTTCTGTATCTCTTGCCGTCCTTTTCACGGTCCCCTTCAGGGTCCGGAATGTATCTTAAAAATGAAATGACCCTGTCTTCAGGGTGAATGTAGTTTGTTGATGCGAAATACAAGTCATCGCTTGTATAAATAAAATCTCTTGTTCTTACTTGCTTCATAATTTGACTCCTAATTTAAATTTTGTTTTCTTAATTAATTAATATTGTCAGAATAATAGAACAGGCTGTATGAGTCCAGGATAAAAAACAGTCCAAAGGATTCTGCCAATGCTGAAATTACACTGCCTATAAGATAATATGATTCTAATGTTCTCATAATGACCAATACTGCTGCAAACACTATTAAAGTTAAAACAACGAAAATAAGGTATCCTTTTAAGGCCTTTGCTTTTGATGATTTTTGTGAGTTTGACAAAATTCATGGATTCCTTCATGTCTCCGGTTTCTTTCAATCTGATTTTGGCAAATGAGCAGTATGAGAAAAATATTGCAAATAATATTACAAAAATGGCAATTGTGGTCAAAACCGAGAATGCCAATTGATGGTATTTTTCAGGGGATAATAGTTGAAACAATTTGGGCAAGGTCAGCGTATTAAGTTTGTAGTCTACGTATAGGACGCTGTCTATGATGGAAGAGATGCTGTGATAGATGCCTAATGCAAAGGATAGGCCAACCGTACCGATTATCGCCAGGGAGTAATAATATGCCTCTATTAGTTCGTCCTTGAATCCGGCTTTTGCAGTTGCTGTAATAGATACTTCTTTTATATCGAATGACTCGTCAATGTAGTTATAGACAATTGCTATACAGAATCCAAGAATGATTATGCTGATTATCGTGTCCATAATTACCATGGTTGGATTCAAAAATCCAATTTCAATCCGATAAATTTGTTCACTGATAATTTCAGATATTAAAAAAAGGAAGGTAACCAATATGAATCCTTTGTAAGCTCTGAAAGGTAAGTAAACAGCCTTTTTAATAATTTCTCTTGTATTCATATAATCATTTGAAAATTTGTTTTTTGAATCTATTACTTTTTTGGGTTCAATTTAAATAATTTGAAGTCACTATATTAAATAGTATATTAATTTTTTAGGTTTTATTATGACAATCACTCATAAGCATGTTGATGAAATTTTTGAATATGATGGAAGCCAGATTAATCCCTCTTGGGCATTTCAGGAATTTGGTATTTATGGATCATCCATTATAACATGGATAGGTCCGGTCAACATTACTCCAGATAATTTAAAGGACTTTGCCGATGTGGGTCTTGAAATCAAGTCAAATTACATGGTAAACTTCATCTGCGAGTTTTTTGACCAGCAGCCACCAAATATGAGAATTGCCTATTTAAGACAAAGGCTTCTGGTAATGATTTTTAGAGAAATATTGACTGAATATGGAGTTAAAACACAAAGAAGTGGTGACGACATTTTTGTTGATGGCAGGAAACTGTCAATCTCAATAGCTTCAGTCTCTTTAAGCTCAGCAAAGATACACTTTGCACTTAACCTGGAGGATAAGGGAACTCCGGATGATGTCGAAACAATAGGATTGTATGACATTAAAGTGGACAATAAGCAGATATTCGATGAAAACAACATATTAAATCTAATCACACAAACAGCAACCAGATTTATAGACGAATTAGAAACAATAGAAAATGACATAAGCAAGACAAAGGTGTTATTATGAAAATTTTAGTCAACGGTATGCAAGCTAATTTAAGGTTCTCTTCAGCCCATGTAATTCCTGGTCATGAATCATGCGGATATATTCATGGACACTCCTATTTCGTTGATGTTGAAATCGAAGGGGAACGCTCAGGTGAATTCGAATTTGTAGTGGACTTTAAGGATGTTAAAGGATTTACAAAGGCAATCTGTGATGAACTTGACCACAGATTACTGATTCCTGTTTACAACAATCTGATAGATTTCAAGGATTTTGACAAGGAGGCCGATTCAATTTTCGATTTAAAGAAAAAACATTCTGTTCACTTTAAAATTGATGGTAAAGGATATTCCTTGCCGGGAGTCGATTGCGTATTCCTGCCGCTTCCATACACTTCTGCTGAAGAATTGTCAAAGTTCTTTGCAGAGACTTTAGCCAAAAAGCTCTCAGAAACATATGACAATCTGGAGTATGTCGCAGTTTGCGTAAACGAAGGAATAGGTCAAGGGGCAATGTACAGGAAAGATTTCGAATGAAAGCTCCAGTCATTGAAATATTCTCATCCTTTCAGGGTGAAGGCCTTTTGATAGGTCAAAGGCAGATATTTGTCAGATTTGCAGGTTGCAACTTGAACTGCAACTATTGCGACACCAATGATAGTAAATCAGAATCATCAGGTAAGTTAATGACACCTCAGCAAGTTAGCGATGAAATCAATAAGATATTAACTCCTGATTGTAGAACCATTTCATTTACTGGAGGTGAACCTAGCTTATATCCCGACTTCATAACCGAGGTTTCCAAAAACTTCGATTTGGATATAATGCTTGAAACGAATGGAACTTTGCCGGATAATATTGACTTAATAGAGAAACTAGACATCGTTTCTCTTGATATAAAATTGCCGGAGCATTTTGATGGCGATTTTGATGAAGAAATTTTTTTAAATGAGATAAAATCACTAAATTTATTAATGGCGAAGTGCATAAATGTATATTGTAAAGTAGTTATATTGCCTTCAACAAAAATAAATTCATTTAAAGAGGTAGTTGAAAAATTATCCGAAAATATTTCAAACAAAAGCAACCTTAAAATTATTATCCAACCATCTAGTCCTCTAGATGAATGGAAGGACATTAATTTTAGATTATTTAACTTTTCTGAAATTGTTGGGCAATATTTTGAAGTTTCCACCATTCCTCAAATCCATAAGATTTTGGATATTGAGTGAATTTGTTTTTGATATATTGATTTTATTTTTTTGAAGCGTAATTGTAAATTTGAGGTGTATATATGAAAGATAAAACATCCATTAACAGAAAATCAAATACAGGTGCAGTTGAACGTGAAACCAAAGTTCACGACAAAGAAGGAGACATAATGGCTATTGCATCAAGAGATGTAATTTCAATCCCACCTACCAAACCTATTAAGGACACTGCAAAAGTAATGATGGAACATGAATTTAGAAGATTACCAGTCACAGATCCTGGTTCCGGCAAGTTATTGGGTATTGTAACAGTAATGGATATATTAGATTTCTTTGGTGGAGGAAAAAAATTCAACATTATTGAGAAAAAATACGAAGATAACTTCTTGGCTGCAATAAATGAGCCAATCAAAGAAATCATGACCCGTGATTTGATAACTTTATCTAATAAGGCATCTATTGGAGAGACTATTCAAACCATGCTGGATAATCAATTAGGTGCTATCCCTCTTGTTGATGCTGATGGAAAACTTGCAGGTATTGTAACTGAAAGGGATATTGCTTTATCCTTGGCAGGTATGGCAGGTAATGATACAGTGCAAGATTACATGAGTCCGAAAGTATTTAATACCACTCCTGGAACACCTTTGGGAGATGCATGTAAAATCATGGTAAGAAACGGTTTAAGAAGAATCCCTGTTATAGGTGGAGAAGCGGACATTTCAAAAGCAGCTAAAAAATTATTGGGTATCATAACTTCTACTGATGTTATAAGATATTTGAATGCAAAAGAATTATTTGATAATTTAAATTCCAATTTAGCAACTGATGTTTTAAAAACAACCATAGCTGATATTATGGTTAAGGAACCTGTAACTGTTGAACCTACTATGACTATTGGGGAATTGTGCGAACTTTTCTCTGAAAAGAACATTGGTGGAGTTCCTGTTGTTAAAGACGGTCAGGTAATGGGAATCATTACTGAAAGAGATATTTTAAACGCAGTTAAAAGAATTTAAATACTAAATAACAAGGAGATGATAATATGCAAATTAAGAATTTGATGTCTGAGGATTTAATCACTGTAGACAAAGATCAAAATCTTTCTGATGCGTTAAAATTGTTACGCAAACACAACGTTTCACGTTTGCCTGTAACTAACAATAAAGAATTAGTCGGCATTATTTCAGAACGTGACATAGCTGATAAGCTTGGGTCTTCAAAATATGAAAGCATGCCTGCATCAAGACTCCATATTTCATCTGTAATGATTAAAGATGTACTTACAGTTCCTCAAACAATGCAATTGGAAGATGTCGCCAAATTAATGTTGGACAATGGCATCGGTTCAGTTCCTGTCATGGATGATGATAAAATGGTGGGAATCGTTTCCAAAGCCGATTTTGTAACTCTTGCAACTGGCATTGCATTTGATAAGATAACTGTAAGGGAAATAATGTCTAAAGAGGTAATATCTGTGTCTTCCGCAGAAAGGCTTGTTCATGCAAGAAGAGTAATGCTTGAAGCTCATGTCGGCAGATTGCCTGTCATCGACGACGACAAACTTGTTGGGATGATTACCTCTAAAGATTTGATGAGAGCATTCATAGACTTTAGAAAAAAAGTTCCGGAAAAATATCAGAAATCTCAAATCAAAGAGGTTTTGGTTGAATACATCATGTCCGGAAATCCAACTTTTGTTTCTAAAGATGCATCCATTACTGAAGTGGCCGAAATCATGATTGAAACAGGATTCAATGGATTGCCTGTTGTTGAAGGCAGTGAAGTAATTGGAATCATCACACAAACCGATATATTAAGACTAATTGAAAAATTAGAATCTTAAATAAGTATAGTTATTTAACTATACTCTTTTTTTTATTTTTAGGGGGTTTAAAAATTACATCAATTTCATTTTTAGGTCCTAAAGGAACATTTACCCACGAAGCCGCCAATATGATTGGTGATGAGCTGATTGCGTATTGCAGCATTCCTGCAGTCATGGAAAGCGTTGTAAATGATGAATGTTCATTAGGTATTGTTCCGATAGAAAACTCTATTGAGGGACCTGTAGGCATTACACTAGATTCACTGGCCCACAAATATGATTTGAAAATTTTCAGAGAAATCATCATTCCAATTAATCAGAATCTTATAGTCAATCCTGGCACCAAAAAGGAGGACATCAGGGAAGTCTATTCTCACGGCCAGGCATTGGCGCAGTGCAGAAATTTCTTAAATTCCATGGATATTCAGAGGCATTTTGCTGTAAGCACTGCAAGAGCCGCCAAGGATATAATTGGGGATAAATCAAAAGCGGCAATCGGAAATAAAAAGATTGTTGAATTGTATGATTTGGAAATTCTTGAAGCAAATATTCAGGATGCAGACAACAACGAAACCAGATTCGTTGTCCTTTCAAAAGATAATCACGAGCCGACCGGCAGGGACAAGACATCAATCATCTTTTCCATCTATGAGGATAAGCCGGGTCAGCTATATAAAATTTTAGGAATTTTCGAAAAGAATAATATCAATTTAACCAAAATTGAATCCAGGCCATCAAAAAAAGGTTTGGGGAAATATCTATTCTTCGTTGATTTTATTGGCCATATTGAAGAGGATACGGTTCAAAACATCTTGAAAGAGATTGATGAAAATACTTATTTTTTAAAAGTTTTGGGTTCATATCCTGAATTTTAAGAAAACTTTAAATTACTGATAATATAAAATTACTTATGTACAAATTCAGGGAGGGTAGGTATGTCAGATGAAAGAGATAGACTTCTAAATGTTATGCAAAATTTGGAATCAGATTACAAATCCGGTAAAATTTCTGCAGAAAAATACAGTTATTTCAGATCTAAATATGAAGATAAATTGAATTCAATAGATGCTAAGGCAGCTACCAGAAGAATCAGATCTATGCAGGGCAAGCCGTCTAATGATAATAAAAAAGCCAGATTGCATAAAAAACCTACCAAAAACAAGAAGAAAGAAGAACAGGACTTGGTTCAGAAATACATCATTAATCCTAAAAAGGATGATTCCAGGTACAAGAAAAAGAAAAAATCTGGAATGGACAGCGGTACCTTTAAGTTATTGCTATTGCTAATATTGGTGGTTGGTTTTACTGCAGGTATTGCGTATGGTATCTTTAATTTGGATTTTGGAACTTTGTCTGATACTGAAACTGTAGCTATTGTTAGTGATACAGCATTCCCTGAAATCAAAGAAGTTGTCACTGTAAACAAGACAGTTAATAATTATGATACAAATTACAGTTCCTATAATTATGATGATAATGATGAGATAGAAACTACAACCGAAACTACTACGGAGACTACTACGGATTCCTCCAATTCGAATAGTTATCAGGATGATAGTGGCCAATCTTCATCCGGAAGTTCACAAGGAAGTTCCTCAAATAGTGGCGGATCAAGTAGTTCCCAATCTTCAAGTAATGGAGGAAGCAATAGGCAGGGTTAAGCCTTTCCGGTTATCATGAGGTGAGATTATGGAAAATAATTTGCTAAAAGGAAGTATTTTAACTCTTATACTATTATTATTTTTAATTTTCGCTGCTTCAGCAGTAAGTGCTGATGATAATGCTAATTCCGATTTAAGTGTATTGACATTATCTAAAGGAGGAATTACAATTGAATATCCTTCCAATTGGGGTAATTCCCAATCAACATCTAACTATTCAGTAATGGCCATTTCCAAAATTGATTCCATTGATTCATTTGGCGTCGGCCAGGTCAATATTCAGGTTGAAAAGAAAGCGTATGAAGGTGATTTCTACGATTTTGTAAATGAATCTTACAGTTCAATGCAAAAGGACACTTCATTTCAGTTGGTTTCATCCGGAGGAGTTTCTATTGGGGGTAAAGATGCAGTTGAATATATCTACACTTCCACCCAAACAGGACTTGAAAAAGAACATAAGGCAGTCTGGTTTGAAAAAGGCGGCCAGGCTTATGTCATAATGTACAGTGCACCGATTGACCAGTTTGAAGACAATCTCTATGTTTTCGATTATGTTTTATCAGGAATAAAAATTACTTAATTTCTTTTTTTAGGTGTTATAATGATTGTTTTATGTGTTACAGGCAGTGTTGCCGCTGGCGAGGCCGTCAAGTTAGCTCGTGAATTCAGAAGATATGATGTTGAAGTAAAATGTTTTATGAGCGAAGCCGCTTGTGAACTTATTCATCCGAATTCTATGGAGTTTGCAACAGGAAGCAGCGTCATAACAAAATTGACCGGTGAAATTGAGCATGTCAAATACTCACAGGAAGACCTGATTCTCGTTGCTCCGGCTACTGCAAATACAATTTCTAAGTTTGCATATAAAATAGCCGACAATCCGATTTCCACTCTTTTGATTACTGCATATGGTCATGGAACTCCGATTATATTTGTTCCTTCAATGCATGATTCAATGTATAGGGCAAT
>Ga0310696_10003467_pt1 | contig 19687 bp, 13 predicted proteins | sample AusTroGonzalo_MG_4_FD_203885 | JGI IMG/M metagenome (GOLD analysis project Ga0310696, IMG submission 203885) | Bovine rumen microbial communities from tropical cattle in Woodstock, Queensland, Australia - Gonzalo_02 (v2) (version 2) | ecosystem: Host-associated > Mammals > Digestive system >... | reverse complement strand
GACCTCCGGGTTATCGCTCCGCGCCCGTCGCCGTCAAATCCCGTTTGCGCGTCGCTCTTAAAATCGCTCCTTTAAACGGGTTCTTGGGGCGACACCGCTTCCCCGAAAAGCCCCGCCGGGGCTTTTCGGCTCGCTGACCCAACGAGCTACGCTCGTCGGAATGACCCGGAGAACGGAGAATCGAATCCCCGCACGCGCAACCAAAAGCAAGACCCCCTCGGTTTGGGGGGTCTTGCTTTTGGTTGCGGAGGCAGGACTTGAACCTGCGACCTCCGGGTTATGAGCCCGACGAGCTACCAAACTGCTCTACTCCGCGATATGAAATTAACTGTAACTGCGACCTCCGGGTTTTTCTTGCGCCCGGTCGCCGTCGCATTGTCGCTCGTGCCGCGCGTCGTGACGCACGCCCCGCGCTCCTTGCTTTGGGCGACACCGCTTGCGAAAACAGTCCGCCGGACTGTTTTTGCTGCGCTGACCCGACGAGCTACCAAACTGCTCTACTCCGCGATGCCGTTTTGCGTCAGCCATATTATTATATACAATCCCGACCCGAAAATCAACCCTTTTTGAAAGGAAAAGCGTTTTTTGTGAAGATTGAACGAAAGACGGAAGAGAGGAACGCTCGGATTTATCATTCTTTTGGTGAATGTGACGCAAATGACGGTCGGAATGACAGGATTCGACGCTCGCCCCGTGGGCTCGCTACCTGCGCGTCTCGCCGTTGCTTTCGAAAACGGAAAGCCGGATCGATAGGCGAGACGCCGAGAGTTTGCACGTACGCGCGCAAACTCGGCAGGTTCGAATACGGAATTTCGGGCATCAAGGGCGCGCCCGCGCAAGGCGGGAGCGCCCTTGATGGTCGGAATGACAGGATTCGAACCTGCGACATCCTGCTCCCAAAGCAGGCGCGCTACCAACTGCGCTACATCCCGAGATAGTATTTATTATAGCAACCGCGGCGGGGATTGTCAAGCGAAAAAGAGCCTTGACGGGGAGGGGCGGTCACCGACGGTCGCGGGGGTGACGGTTTTTCCGGCGTTTCGGCGGGGGTTTTCGTCCGATCGCGCTGCTTTTTGGAAGGAATCGACGATTCTCCGTCCGGCTTCGGTTTATTTTGCAGACGGAGTCTTCCCCGCGCCCGCCTTCGCCGGGACGAGCAGAGCGAGGGCGGCGGCGACGGTCGCCGCGACGAGAAGACGGCGAAGCGTGATCCGATAATCGCCCGAAAAGGTCGTTGAGAAGAGCGGCTTTTCGTCGCCTTTTTTCCGGTAGAGGGAGAACGTCTTTTCGTATTTGGTTCCGAGTTCGCAGGAGAGCAGGTCTTTCATCTTTACAGGTTCCTTTCTTGAAACGATACGGGTGGGTCTTTCCGCGGCGGTCTGCGGATCAGAGCGTGACCGAAAGGTAGTGGATCGGGAAGCCCTTTTCCGAAAAGTTCTTTTCGTATTCGGTCTCTACGTTGCCCTCGTTATACGGCGAGGCGTGCAGGTCGCGCGTCAGGGCGTCGGGGGTCTTTCCGAGCGCGGCGAGTTCCTCGAGCGTGAAGTCGAAAAGACCGACGTTATCGGTCTTGAAAGAAAGGCGCCCGCCGGGTTTTAAGAGCGTGAAATAGGTTTCGAGAAACGCACGGTGGGTCAGGCGGCGCTTGGTATGCCCCTTTTTCGGCCAAGGGTCGCTGAAATTGAGGAAGATCGCGTCGAGCGAGTGCGGCGCGAACCATTCGGAGAGCGTCGCGGCGTCGGCGACGGCGAAACGAAGCCGGTCGGGGCGGTTATCCGCCCGCGCCGCCGCCTTCTCGACGGCGTTGACCATCACGTTCGAGATGCGTTCCAGCGCCACGAAGCAGACGTCGGGATGCTTTTCCGCCATTCCGCAGGCAAAATCGCCCTTTCCGCATCCGATCTCAAGCCAAAGCGGCAGATCCTCCCCGATCACGTCGCGGGACGACGCGAAAGGGGCGGCGGGACGGGCGAGCAGCAGATCGCCGCAGGCGGCGAGGCGCTCGGCGCCGTGCTTCTTGATTCTCATGCGCATAGGACGTTTCCTTTCCGGGGAGCGCGACGGTTCCCCGGTTCCAGTATAGCACATCAAGCGCGCGATTGCAAGAGAACGGCGGCAATTCGGACGCCGATCCGGTCAGGCGCGTCCGCCCTCCTTCATTGCCCGGAGCATCGAATCAAGATAAATGCCGTAACCGCGGGTCGGATCGCTTACCATAACGTGCGTGACGGCTCCGACGAGGCGGCCGTCCTGCAGGATCGGGCTTCCCGACATTCCGCGCACGATCCCGCCCGTCAGTTCGAGCAGAGCGGGATCGGTCACCCTGACCGAAAAACAGCGGGCGCATCCCGCCTCCGACCTGAGATCGCCGAGTTCGACCGCGTATTCCCCCCTCGCCCCGTTCTTCAAAGTACAGAGGATCGTCGCGCGCCCCTCGCGCACTTCTTCGGGCGCGGCGACCGTGAGCGCCTCGCCCGCGGGGATCTCGGAAAGGCGCCCGAACACCCCGCATTCGGTGTTGGAAAGAACCGTGCCGATCCCGCCCGGACGAAGCATCCCGCGGAGTTCGCCCGGCTCGCCCGCCTTGCCGCGCTCGATCCCGTCAAGGATCACTCCCGTCACCGTGCCGTGTTTCAAACGGATCGGCTTTCCGGTTTTTCCGTCCCCGATCGCGTGCCCGAGCCCGCCGAACGACCCCGTTTCGGGATCGACGAACGTGACCGTTCCGATCCCCGCCGCGTTGTCGCGGACAAAGATCCCGAGTTGCCAGTCGCCCCCGTCGTACTGCACGGGAGATACGGTGATCCGAACCGTCTTGTCCTCGCGCAAAACCGACAGTTCAAGCGGTCGCCCCTTCGCGTCCGTCACCGCTTCGATCAGATCGTGCACCGACGCGATTTTCTTTTGATCGACCGAAACGATCATGTCTCCGGGTCGTAACCCCGCCTCAAAGCCGGCAGACCCCCCTTCTCGGCGTCCCACGACAAGCACCCCGTCGCACGCGATCCGAACCCCGAATACTCCGCCGCCGGGGATCAGTTTTCGCCCTTCAAACGGTTTTTTCTCTTCCGGTCTTGCCGCAGGATCGCATTCCGCCCCTTCTTTTGCTCCCGGAAAAAGGATCTCCGGGATGCGGAACCGGATCTCTGCCGCATTGCGCGCCGCGAGGCAGGATTGCGTCCCGCCCAGCGGTTCCGCCGCCGCGATCCCGACCGTTAATGCGACCGCCGCAAGCAGCGCCGCAAGAATCCCCGCCGCCAATCTCCATCCGTTTTTGATTCTCATCTTTGACTCCTCGCTTTCGCCGAAGGGTGAAAGCGTCCTTTCGTTTTTTTGCCGCGCCGCGCGGTTCTCTCGTTGCGATTACTATTTGCTTCGCGGCCCGGTTTATCCGAGGTAATCTTTTAAGGCGGCGACCATTTCCTGACTTTTCGACCGGCTCGGAAACGAAGAATCTTGAAAAACCGTCCCTCTCTTTTTCTTTTTCGACCTTGCCAAACGACGGCAAATATGGTATAATGAATGGAAAGACGCGAAAGGGAGAAATGCGATCGGTATGGATGCGGAACTCGGTCGGCGGTACCTGGCGGCAAAGCGCCGCCTCTTCGACAAGGTGCTCTCCGAAAAACTGAACGACAAACAGCGGGAGGCGGTGGTCACGGTCAACGGCCCCCTGCTCGTCCTCGCCGGCGCGGGCAGCGGCAAAACGACGGTGCTCGTCAACCGGATCACCCATATCATCCGATTCGGCAACGCCTACCTTTCCGACCGCGTCCCCGAGGGGGTGACCGAGGGTGACGTTTCCGCGATGGAGGCGGCGCTCGCGCTCCCGATCGGCGTGATCGAATCGGATATTCTTCCCGAGTTTATCGTCGATCCCTGTCCCCCCTGGTCGATGCTCGCCATCACCTTCACGAACAAGGCGGCGCGGGAGATCAAGGAACGGCTTGCCGCCGCGCTTCGCGACCCCGCGGTCTCGGAGGAGATCTGGGCGGGGACCTTCCATTCGGTCTGCGTGCGGATCCTGCACCGTTACGGCGGGATCGTCGGCTATCGCTCCGGATTCTCGATCTACGATACCGACGACAAAAAGCGGCTGCTTCTCGACGTGATGAAGCGCCTGAACATCGATGAAAAAACTCTCCCGGTCAAAACCGTCGCAAACGAGATCAGCGCGGCGAAGGACAAACTGATCTCCCCCGAACGCTACGCCTCGGAGGTCGGGAAAAACGACCCCAAGCGGCGCGATATCGCGAAGATCTACGCCGAGTATCAGGCGACCCTGCTCGAATATAACGCCGTCGATTTCGACGATATCATAATGAAGACCGTCGAACTGCTCGAGGCGGACGAGGAGGCGCGGACCTACTACCAGACGAAGTTCCGCTACGTCTCGGTCGACGAGTATCAGGACACCAACCCGGCGCAATTCCGCCTGACCGAACTGCTTTCGGGCGGCTACCGGAACGTGATGGTCGTCGGCGACGACGATCAGAGCATCTACCGTTTCCGCGGCGCGACGGTCGAAAACATCCTTTCTTTCGACAAGGTCTACCCCGACGCGAAGGTCGTGAAACTCGAGCAGAACTACCGCAGCACGAAAACCATCCTCTCGGCGGCGAACGCCGTCATCCGCCACAACCCCGACCGTCACGAAAAGATGCTCTGGTGCGAAAAAAGCGAGGGCGACCCGATCGTCGTCCACGCCTGCGCGGATCAGAACGACGAGGCGCGTTTCATCACCGACACGATCATGCGTCAGGTCGTCCGCGCCGGACGGCGCTACCGCGATTTTGCCGTTCTCTATCGGCTGAACGAACTCTCGCGTTCGCTTGAAAGCGGATTTGCCAAGAGCGGTATCCCTTATCGCGTGCTCGGCTCGCAGCGCTTCTACGACCGCAAAGAGATCCGGGATATCGTGGCGTACCTGACCCTCGTCACCTCCGACGCCGACGACCAGCGTCTCTGCCGCGTGATCAACGAACCGAAGCGCAAGATCGGATCGAGTACCGTCGACGCGATCGCCGCCGTAGCGCGGGACAACGGGATCCCGATGATGGAAGCGATGCGGAAGAGCGCCTCCTTTCCCGAAATCGAAAAGGTCTCCGAGCGGCTCGTCGCCTTCACCGATCTGATCGACGGATTGCGCCGCGCCGAAATGAAGCCGTCGGTCCTGATCGGCGAGGTCTTCGAGCGGACCGGCTACAAAGCCATGCTCGAAGCCGAAGGAGAGGTCTCGAAAACGCGGATCGACAGCGTCAACGAATTCGTTTCGGCGGCGGTCGAGTATGAGGAGCGCACCGAATCCCCGACCCTGATCGGATTCCTCGAGGAGGTCGCCTTGATCTCGGACGTCGACAAGTACGACGAGAACGCCGACGCCGTCGTCCTGATGACGATCCACAGCGCGAAGGGGCTTGAGTTCCCCGAGGTCATCCTCGCCGGCGCCGAGGAAGGCGTCTTCCCGAGCACGCAGTCGATCTACAACCCCTCCGAGTTGAACGAGGAACGGCGACTCGCCTACGTCGCGCTCACGCGGGCGAAAGATCGGCTCTGGATCACGCATACCTCCGAGCGGATGCTCTACGGAAAGACCGTTTTCAACCGTCTTTCCCGCTTCGTCTCTGACGAGATCCCGGGCGAATTGATCGAGCGTGAGAGCGGAACGAAGCGCGCGGGCGCCTTCGGCGAATCGCGCCCGACGCCGCGTCCGACCCCGCGCGCGACCCCCTTCGTCCCGCCGGTCTCGCCCGCCTCGCCCTTCGCCCGTCCCGCCGCACCGAAAGTCGACCGTCCGGCGGGTTACGGCGTGACCCGGTTCGCCGACGGAACGCGCGTTTCGCACGCCGTTTTCGGCGCCGGAACGGTGATCTCCTCCCGCGAGATGGGGGGCGACGTGCTGTTTGAAGTCCGGTTCGACAACGGAACGACCAAGAAACTGATGGGTACTTACGCGAAACTGAAAGCGCTCTGACCGTGCGCCGATCAACCGAAAAGAAGCCCCCCCGCCGCTCGGCGGGGGCTGCTCAGACCGAAGACAAACTTGCATGACCGGCAAAAACGGGCTTGATAACGCGTAACCGAGAGCATAATGAAAAGATAAAAAACAAAAAAAGACGAGCGGCGCGGGCATTTTTGCCCGCGCCGACTTGCCTTTCGCCGTTTTCGCTCTCTGTCGTAGACCACTACGCCGACGAGTGCGAAAACGCCGAATCCTGCCGCGTTTCTCTCGGTCTGTCTCAGATTGCGGACGTTGTCTGCAATCTGAAAAGCCCCCGCCGAGCGGCGGGGGCTTCTTTCTTTGCGTTTTTACTTTTTCGATTCGCTCTTTTTTCTTCCGTACGAATAGGCGTAGGAGTAGGTTCCGCTCTTTGATCTGCGCCTGAAACCGAACCGCGATTTCTTCTTCCCGTTATCGTTCAGGATCACGCCGATCAGTTCCGCCCCGGACTGCTCAATCTGACCCACGACCGTGTGCAGAACTTTCTGCCGCACCTTGCCGCGGTTGACGATCAGCACCACGCCGTCCGAGACCTTCGCGCAGAGGAGCGCGTCGACGACCGGAACGAGCGGTGCGTTGTCGATCAAAACGTAGTCGTACTGTTCGCGGAACTGCGCGATCAGATCGTTGAAGCGGTGGTTGCCGAGCAGGACGCAGGGGTTCGGCGGATAGTCGCCCGAGAAAATGATGTCCATCCCGGGGATATTGTCGACGTGGTAAAGCGTCTCGTCGAGCGTCGCCATTTCGGAAAGCAATTCCGAAAGCCCCTTGATGCCCGTGAGTTCGGTGTACTTCGCAACGATCATCGACTTTCTCATATCGGCGTCGACGACGATGACCCGTTTCCCGTCCTGGCAAAGATGCTGGGCAAGCTGAAGAACGGTAAAGGATTTCCCCTCGTTCTCATAGCAGCTCGTCATCGTGATGACTTTGCGGTCGGGACCCGAGAAGCGCAGATTGATGGAAAGCGTGTTGAACGCCTCGTTGATAAAATAGTTGTCCGCAAGCGGGAAACGGAAGGTTACGTTCATCCCGTCAGCCCTCCTTTTTCTTCTTCTGCGTTCCGGCAACGCCGTAGCGTCCGTAATGCTTCGCATATTTTCTGCCGTACTTGTACGCGTATTTCCGTTCGACCGACATGGCGTCCGGAATGATCCCGAGCAGGGTCAGACCGGTCTGATCTGTGATATCGTCGCCCGACCGGATGCGATCGTCGAAGAGATCGAGGATCATATAGACGGCGTAGACGACGATCGCCGCAAAAACGCCGATCAGCAGGATGCGCAGCATTCCGAAGCCGCCGGTCTTGACGGCGTCGCGCGGTTGATCGCAATAGGTCACGAAATCGTTGCCCTTGTTCATCAGGTCGTCGGCTTTTTCCTTCGCCGTCTGCATAAACGCCGTGAGAATTGCTTTCGCGTTTTCCCTGTTGGTCGAGGTGGCGCGGATCGTCATAATCAGCGAGTTATCGTTGATGGAAACAGAGATAGCGGAAATGATCTGTCCGACCGAGTAGGTTCCGCCGTTCTCGTTCAGCTCGACCGCCGTATTGTAGTATACGTCGTAACTGGTCACGACGTCGTAGCAACTCTGTCTGAGCAGGAGGGCAAGCTGCGCTTCGCCGCCGGCGTTGAGCGCTCCCTCCGTGTTCTCTCCGCGCATGACGAGGAAGGATCCCTCCGACCTGTACTGCTGACGGTAGGTCAATTTCCGATAGGCGTATCCGACGCCCACGACGAGGATCGCCGCGATGATCATCAGGGGCAGCGCGGTCAAAAAGACCCGCCAGAGGTCGGCGAGCGTGATCGCCCGCTCCTCATTGTTGGTTTTTTCTTTATTCAAAGCAATCTCTCCGTTCTTGTTTCGTGATCGTTCCGGGGCAGAATCCCGGGGTTGAAAGCCGATTGAAACGTAAGTTATGCTCGACCGAATATATTATATCACCTATTTGTTCTTTTGTCAATCGGTTGGAGCAACTTTCAAAAAACGTGCGACGGGATCCGCCCGATTCAAGCGTTTCCGGTTCTTTTCCCCGCCCTTCCGCCCGAATCGGATCCGGTTTTGCAAAAAAAATCGTCCCGTTCTATTGCAAAAAAGGCCGGCGCGTGCTACAATAGACAAAAACGCAGACAGAGTAGGTCGGTTCGTGTCGAGTGCCGCCGGGACGGGGAGTTGCCGGGCGGACGAAGAACGGTGAAAACCGTCACAGTGAACCGCCCGCATCCCGCTGTTCGGCGCCCGGGACATTCCTCCGCGCAGAACGAGATGATTTTGCGAAGGAGGACTTTTTTATGGAAAAAAACAAGTTCGGGGTCGCCCTGACTCCGCTCGAAAAGATCACGCTGACCGCCGTGATGACGGCGCTCTCGATCGTGCTCTGCCGCTTTCTCGGCTACAGTCCGGCGAACACGATGTTCCGGGTCGAGATCGGCTTTCTGCCGATCGCCCTCCTCGGGCTTCTCGCGGGTCCCCTCTATTCGCTCTTCGGATACGGTCTATCCGACCTGATCGGATCGCTCGTCACGACGGGGATGAACCCGCTGATCCTCGCCTGCAAGGCGACGTTCGGTCTGTTCCTCGGTCTCTTCCTCTACCGCCGCCGCCCGTCGCTCCCCCTGATCCTTCTCACGCTGTTCGTCCTCGGCGCGGGGGTTGACGTCTTTCTGATGTCGGCGGTCTTCAAGGTGATGGGTTACGCCCCGTCCTACTCCGCCGCCCTCTACACCCGGACGATCAACGCCCTCGTCAACTACCCGATCCGGGTCGCCGTTCTCTACCTCGTCTGCCGCTTCGGCCTCCCGCCGCTTCTCTCTGCCCTGAAACGCCGCGGACGGACCGTTTGGGTCGTAAACGACGGCGGCGATTTCAAGACCTACGTCAACAGTTTTCAGACCGTTTCGCGGCTCGGACTTGAACGCGAAAGCGATCTGCTCGCGCGGCTCGGAAACCCCGAAAAAGATCTTCGCTGTCTGCATATCGCCGGAACGAACGGCAAGGGTTCGGTCGCCGCGTATCTGTCGGCGATCTTAAAAGAGGCGGGCTTCACGGTCGGACTCTACACCTCGCCCAACCTCGTCCGGGTGAACGAACGGATCGCGGTTTCGGGCGAACCGATCTCCGACGCCGATCTCGACCGCCTGCTCGAGCGGGTCGAGGGCGCGGCGAAAGAAACCGAAGCGGCGCTGCACGAAACACCGACCCAATTCGAGATCTGGACGGCGATCGCTTTCCTGTTCTTTTCCGAAAAGAAGGTCGACTACGTCGTGCTGGAGACCGGACTCGGCGGCGAGTTTGACGCGACCAACGTGATCGGTGGGAACGTCGCGGCTATCTTAACCAAAATCGACCTCGACCATACCGAGTATCTCGGCGATACGATCGAAAAGATCGCGACGACGAAAAGCAAGATCGTCAAAGCGGCTTGCGAGACGGGTTTCGTCTTCTCCGCCCCGCAAACCCCCGAAGCAGAACGCGTGATCCGCGAACGGGCGGAAGCGGTCGGCGTGACCCCCGTCTTTTCCGAACCGCCCGCGCCGGGCGCGTTCGACGGCGTCGCGGAACGCTTCTCCTACCGCGGAATCGACCTTGCTCCGTCGCTTGGCGGCGTGCATCAGATCGAGAACGCCTGCCTTGCCTGCGACGTCGCACTGAAACTCGGGATCTCCCCCGCCGCGATCGCCGCGGGGATCCGTGCCGCCCGGCATCCGGGGCGGCTCGAGTTGCTCTCGCGCGACCCGGAGATCCTCTACGACGGCGGGCATAACCCGAACGGGATCACCGCCCTGAACGCCTCGCTCGACCGCTATTTCCCCGGGCGGGAAATGACGGTGATCTTCGCCTGCATGAAGGACAAGGAGATCGCCCCGTCGCTCCGCCTGCTCGCCGAGCCGGGACGGGAGTTCATCTTTACCGCGGTGCAGAACAATCCCCGCGCGCTTGACGCCGACGCGCTGTGCGAAAAGGCGGCGGAGCTCGGGATCGCGGGCGAGGTCTGCCCCACTCTCGGCGAGGCGATCGAGCGGGCGAAGGAGCGCGGAAAAACGATCCTTATCTGCGGTTCCCTCTACCTCTACGCCGATCTGCCCGACGGTCTCCGCGGGATCTGAAAACCGTCTGCAATCACGCAAAGCACCGCTCCCCGTTTTCGGGGGGCGGTTCTCATTTTTTCAGGAACGATCTTCCTTTTCTGCCGGAACTTGTTCCTTGCGCCGGGGGTTTGATCCAGCGTATAATGGAATCGCCGGAAAGAAAAAACGCCGCGGGAAAGACCGGCTCCCCGGGGAAAGGATTACATAGTATGGTTCCGCGCACTCGCCTTCCTCGTCTCCTTTCGTTTCTGCTCTCGCTTATCCTCTGCCTTGCGCTCCCCTCCCTCTCCGCGTTCGCCGCGGGGGAGAAAACGCTCCCCGCCTACGCCGTCCCCGACCGTTCGGTTTCCTCCCATCAACCGCTGACGGTGCGGCTCGGGCGCGCCCGCCTTGCCATGACCGGGCGGCTGATCGACGGAACGCCGTATCTGCCCGTCTCGGAACTCTGCGATCTGTACGCCGACTGCCGGGTGAGCAACACCGCCGACGGCTGGACGCTCGAGGCGCCGGGGCTCTCGGTCTCGGGCTGGCACGGCGCGACCTATCTGACGGTCAACGGACGGGTCTTTTACGACCCGCGTCCCGTGGCGATCCTCTCGGACGGCGATCTCTACGTCCCGATCGGGACGGCGAAACGCCTATCGGGGATGACGGTCGTCTATACCCCGTCGACCGCCGCCGTCACGCTTTCGGGGAAATTCACGCCCCCCGCTTCGGGCGACGACGTCTACGACACCGACGCGCTTTACTGGCTCTCGCGCATCATCTCGGCGGAAAGCCGGGGAGAACCCCTCGCGGGGCAGATCGCGGTCGGAAACGTGATCCTGAACCGCGTGCGCTCGACCGCGTTCCCGAACACGATCTGGGGCGTGATCTTCGACCGCAAGGACGGCGTGCAGTTCACCCCGGTCGCCAACGGCACGGTCTACGCCGCGCCCTACTGGATCTCGACCGTCGCGGCGAAGATCTGTCTTGAGGGCGACTCGGTCTCGGGATCGGCGCTCTTCTTCTACGAACCGTCGAAGGCGACCTCTTTCTGGATCGAGAACAACCGCCCGTATCTCTTCACGGTCGGTCGTCACCGCTTCTTTTCGTGACGAAAATCGGGGCGTCCGATTCGGCCTTTTCCCTTGACAACGGGGCGTCGGTATGCTACACTTTATCCGGGCAGACCGCCCGAAAGGAACCGGATATGAATATCAGCGAAATCGACAGCAATTTCAAGATCCCCGACGACGTAAAACGCGACGACCTCGTCTGGCACGACGTGCGGACGGCGCCCGTCTCGATCTACGGTCTGTGCGACCCGACCGACGCCTCCGCCCCCTTCCATCGCTTCCCCTTCGACGTCGGCAAACGCGTCGGCGGAAAAGTGGACGGACTTAATCTCCGACCCGCCGGCGGCCGCGTCCGCTTCACGACCGACTCTCCCTATATCGCCCTGCTCTGCGAAACGGAGTATCCGATCGGCGTGATGCCGCACATGACCCTTGCCGGCGCGCAGGGCTTCGACCTCTACGAGAACCGCGACAACGGCGAAACGGTCTTCCTGGTTCCCTATATGCCGCCCTCGGAACGGCTCGGGAAAACCGATTTCGCGGGCATCCACGAATTCGAGGGAGAAACCGAACGTCATTACACGCTCAACTTCCCGCCCTACGGCGCGGTGAAGAACCTCTATATCGGATTGAAGGCGGGCTCGTCCCTCTCGGACGGGATCCCCTACCGGAACGAATTGCCCGCCGTGTTCTACGGCAGCAGCATCACGCAGGGCGCTTGCGCCTCTCGCCCCGGTCTGACCTACCAGGCGCTGCTCTCCAAGTACCTGAACCTCGATTTCGTCAATCTCGGCTTCGCCGGCGCGGCGAAGGGCGAACCCGCGTTCGTCGAGTATATGGCGGGGCTTGAAATGTCGTGTTTCGTCTCGGACTACGACCACAACGCTCCCTCTCTCGAGCATCTGCAAGCGACCCTTCCGCCCCTTTATCGCGCCGTCCGGGACAAAAACCCCTCCATTCCATTCGTGTTTATGACCGCCCCCGGCACCCACGGCTGGAACCGAAAGATCCGCCGGGACTACATCGAGAGCGTCTGGCGCGACGCAGTTGCGGCGGGCGACAAAAACGTCTACTTCGTCGACGGCTACACGGTCTTCGCCGGGGATCTTGAGGACGAATGCACCGTCGAATGGTGTCACCCCAACGACCTCGGTATGCGCAAAATGGCGCTGGCTCTGATGCCGATCTTCAAAAAGATCTACGGGATCTGATCCCCTTTGAACGGTCAGAAGCGGTTGCTCTCCGCTCGTGAGCAACCGCTTTTTGTATTTAAAAGTATTGACAGGAACAAGCACTAATTGTATAATATTTATCATAACCGCTGAAAAACCGGAGGACAACGAAATATGGCAATCTGGAAATGCAAGTTCTGCGGCGCCCCGCTTGACGTTCCCGAAAGCGGGAACGTTGCCTCCTGCGAATACTGCGGGGTCAGACAAACGGTGCCGAAACTTGACGACGACCGCCGCAATCTTCTGCTTGACCGCGCGGGTCAGTTCCTGCGGAGCAACGAATACGACCGCGCCGCCGCTCTCTATGAACAGGCGATCACCGAGGGCGGGGACGATCCCGAACTCTACTGGTCCCTCGTTCTCTGCCGCTACGGGATCCAATACGTTGAGGATCCGACGACGCACCGTCGGCTTCCGACCGTCAACCGTACGCAATACATTGCCGTTTCCGCCGACCCCGATTACCGTGAGGCGCTTTCCCGCGCCGACGGCGAACAGCGCGAATTATACGTACATGAAGCGGCGGAGATCGACGCGATCCAGCGCGGGATCCTCGAGATCTCGCAGAAAGAGGAGCCCTTCGACGTTTTTATCTGCTACAAGGAGACCGACGCCAACGGACAGCGCACCCCCGACAGCGTTCTGGCGCAGGAGCTGTATTACGGACTGAAAGGCGAGGGGTTTAAGGTCTTTTTCTCGCGGATCTCGCTAGAAGACAAACTCGGAAGCGCATACGAACCCTACATTTTCTCGGCGCTCCATTCCGCGAAGGTGATGGTGGCGATCGGGACGAAGCCGGACCATTTCAAGGCGGTATGGGTCAAAAACGAGTGGAACCGTTTTCTCGCCCTGATCAAGCAGGGGGAGAAAAAGGTGCTGATCCCTGCCTATCGTGATATGGATCCCTACGATCTGCCGGACGAATTCGCCGCCCTGCAGGCATTGGATATGGGGAAACTCGGCTTTATGCAGGATCTGATCCGCGGGATCAAAAAGATCATCGACGCCTCCTCGCCGAAAACCGAAAGAGCCGCTTTCTCCGCTCCGCGCGCCTCATCCAAGACCGACGCCGCCGCCTCGAAAGGCAATATGCTGGAACGGGGATTTCTGTTCCTTGAAGACCAGGAGTGGAAAAAAGCCGACGATCTTTTCGAGAAGGTGCTCAACGTTGATCTGCACGAATCCCGCGCCTATCTCGGCAAACTGCTCGCAAGCCGAAAACTGCCCACGACCGACGCGCTCGTGAAAACCGCCGTTCCGATCGACGAGGACAAGAACTTTGGAAAGGCGCTCCGTTTTGCGGACGACGAATACAGAAGAGAACTCAAAGCGCTCGCCGAAAGGATCCGGCAAACCATCCTTTCAAACAAATACAACGAGGCCGCCGCCATTCAACTCGATAACCCGTACGCCTGTCACGCGGCGGCGGTTCGGTTCAGGAGTTTGGGCAATTACCTCGACTCACCCGACCGCGCGGCTTTCTGCGAACGGGAAAAGGAGCGGTTTGAAACCGAATTGGCGTCGCAGGCGTCGAGCGAAAAAAAGAACACCCGGCTTCTGCGCTTTTGCTCGATTGTCTCCGTTTTAGCCGCTCTGCTCTTCACCTTCCTGCCGAGCCGGCCTCCGGCGCTCGTCTTTTCGATCTTGCTCGTGTTCGGGGGGCTCGTCGTCTCCATCCTGCTTCACAAAAAGTCGGCTATTCCGGTCGTTTTTGTTCTTCCCTCCATTTATTTGATCATTCAGAACGTTACTTATTCCTACATAATTCCTCTCGCCGTATTTTCCGCGGTTTTTGTTGCCGTGGTGCATTTGGTTCTCTGTTTCACCGTGATTCAACCCGTGTACCGGAACCAGATCGTTCCCGCCGGAACCCAAACCATCCATTCCATGCAATTCGCAGGCAAGCCGTTCTCTACCGTTGCGATCCCCTCGAGCGTGAAAAGAATTGAATACGGTGCGTTCGTCAATTGCATAAACCTGACCGTAATCTATTACGAAGGCACCAAGGACGAATGGAACGCGATTTTCAAGCACCAAGAATGGATCAGCGGTATGCAGAGGTTTACCATACAGTGTATTGACGGACATCTCGCGTACAACAGGAAATGACGCCGTCCGACGCTTTCTCCGAAACGAAAAACGCTCCCGCGCTTTTTTGCGCGGGAGCGTCGTTTTTATTCCGACTTACTTTTTCCTTGCGATCGCGGCTTTGGCTTTGGCGGCGATCTCGGCGGCGGTCAGACCGTAGAGTTCGAGCAACTGCGGCACCTTGCCGCTTCTGCCGAAGGTATCCTTCACGCCGACGCGCTCGACCGGAACGGGGTTCCCCTCGGCGAGAGCCTCGCAGACGGCGGAACCGAGCCCGCCGATGATATTGTGTTCCTCGGCGGTGACGACGGCGCCGGTCTTTTTCGCGGACGCCAAGAGAAGTTCGGCGTCGAGCGGCTTCAGCGTGTGCATATCGATCACCTCCGCCGAGATCCCCTCGGCGGCGAGAAGTTCCGCCGCTTCAAGCGCGAGATGCACCATATAGCCGACGGCGACAAGCGAAACGTCCTTACCCTCGCAGAGCAGCCGTCCGCGACCGATCTCAAACGGCGCGACGCCCTCTCCCGCCGTCACCTCGGGCACGGCGTAGCGTCCGAAACGAAGATAGACGGGACCGTCCCATTTGAGCGCCGCTTCGACGGCGGCGTAGGTCTCGGGACCGTCGGCGGGGCAGATCACCGTCATTCCGGGAATGACCCGCATCAGGGCGAAGTCCTCGCAGCATTGGTGGGTCGCGCCGTCCTCGCCGACCGTGATCCCGGCGTGGGTCGCGCCGATCTTGACGTTCAGGTGCGGATAGGCGATCGAGTTCCGGACCTGCTCGAAGGCGCGCCCGGCGGCGAACATCGCGAACGACGAAACGAACGGGATCGTGCCGGTCGAGGCGATCCCGGCGGCGACGCTCATCATATTGCCCTCGGCGATCCCGCAGTCGAAGAAACGGTCGGGATGCTCTTTTGCGAACAGGCAGGTTTTCGTCGCCTGCGACAGGTCGGCGTCGAGAACGACGAAGGGATACTTGTCGGCGAGTGCGACGAGCGCACGCCCGTACGCCTCTCTGGTTGCGATCTTGTCAGCCATTCTGCGAAAACCTCCCTTCAATTTCCTCTTGAGAGAGACCCAGGTCGGCAAGCGCCACCCGGTACAGGTCCTCTTTCGGCGCGGCGCCGTGCCATTGTACGGCGTTCTCCATATACGAAACGCCCTTGCCCTTGACCGATTTGGCGACGATCACGGTGGGCTTGCCCTTGACCTGCCGCGCGGCGTTGAACGCCGCCTCGATCTGGTCGTAATCGTGCGCGTCGATCGAGATCACGTTCCAGCCGAACGCCGCGAACTTCAGATTATGCGGCGTCGGGTTCATCACTTCCTCGACCGTGCCGTCGATCTGCAGACCGTTCCAGTCGACGATCGCGACGAGGTTGTCGAGTTTGTAGTGGGCGGCGAACATCGCCGCTTCCCAGACCTGTCCCTCCTCGCTCTCGCCGTCGCCGAGGATCGTGTAAACGCGGTAGTCCTTCCCCGCCGTTTTCGCCGAGAGCGCCATCCCGCAGGCGGCGGAAATGCCGAGTCCGAGCGACCCGGTCGACATATCCACGCCGGGGATCCCCTTCATATCGGGATGCCCCTGCAGGCGGCTGTCGATCTTGCGCAGCGTTTTGAGTTCCTCGACTGGGAAGAACCCGCGCTCGGCGAGCGTCGCGTAGAGGGCGGGGGCGGTATGCCCCTTCGAGAGGACGAAGCGGTCGCGATCCTCCCATTTCGGGTTTTCGGGATCGATCTTCATCTCTTTGAAATAGAGATAGGTCAAGAGTTCCGCGATCGAGAGCGATCCGCCGGGATGCCCGCACCCGGCGTTGAAAACGCCGTCGAGGATCCCGATCCGGACGCGGTTCGCCGTTTCGGCGAGAACCGTTTTTTCGGATTGATTCATACCGGCTCCTTTATTCGTATTCCGCCGCGCGGCGGTCGGTCGGTTTCTGCCACTTCCATTTTACCGCATCGCGCGCGGGATGTCAAGTTGCCCCGCGCTTTTTCTTGACTGACGCGTTTTTCCTTTTTATGATCCCCCGTTTGACGGAAAAACCGCTTAAAAACCCGAGCGAGGCGGGCATTTTGCCCGCCCCGCTTTGTATTTCGGCGTTTCTCTCGGTCTGCCCTGCCTTTCGCCGGTTTCGCTCTCCGCCGCAGGATCAGAACCGTTCGACGCGGAACGCGTCGGTGCAGAGAGTGGGAAACTCCTTTTTGCCCCAGGGCTTGTGCCACCGGAGGCTGCCGTGCAGTCTGCCGTCGTTGTCGCGGACCCCGTAAACGAGCTGCGAGACGACGGGGTGAAATCCCGTCCCGCACTCGAAATTGACGCTTCCGATCTCGACGTTGCATTTCCCCTTCTCCATCCCGAAGAGGGCGATATCGGTCGTCGAGACGATGACCGCGTTGTGCTGCGCGACGATATGGTTGAAAACCGACAGGTGCGAACAGTCGTGGAAGGTCAGCCCCTCCTCGCAGTTATGGACGTAGAGGTAGTCGCAGACGACGTGCTCGCCCGACACCAGTCCGTAACGGAATCCCTGCACGGCGACGTTGCGGAGCACGTTGTCGTCGTTCTGGTCGCCCGAGAGGATCAGCCCCGCGACGTGGCAGGGATTCTTCTGCAGTTCGAGCCCGAGGATCGTGTCGCCGACGTTTTCCGCCAGCGCGAACTGACTGTCCGTAACGTGGACGCGGCTGACGTTCTGCAGATTGACCGCGCTCTGGGTCGGATACATCTTGTCGTGCCGCATCGGAACGCGGAAATCGAGATTGGCGATCGAAAACTGCCCGACGCTGAACTTTCCCTTACAGCTCGTTCCCTCGGGCGCGGCGAGGATCGCGTAGGGGCGCGCCGTTCCGTCGTGTTCCTCGGGAGCGTCCCAGTCCGAAAAGATGCGGGTGTTCATAGAGCCGAGCGCCGCGCCGGGCTCGACGAACCGCGTCGGATCATAATTGTTTTTGACCGATTCGAGATCCCGCACGACGTAGGCGTTCAGCATCTTGCAGGGCATCTCGCCCTCCAGCAGAATATTGGCGCTTCCGGGAGGGATCATCAGTTGGGCGCGCAGGGGTTTTCCCCCGTATTCCGCGATCGCGGGCGAGGCGACCCGGTAGCCCCCCCTGGTATAAGGAAACAGGATCTTCCCGCCGCCGCGCTTTGCGGCGTAGTCGATCGCCGCCTGGATCGCCGCGGTATCGTCGGCGACCCCGTCGCCCTTTGCGCCGAAATCGAAAACGTTGATGCCGAAAGAACTCATAGTCGATCTCCTTTCTGATCGGGACCCCGGAGAATTGCGCCGTCGGTTTTTACGCCGTTCCGTTCAGTTTGAAAAGATCGGCGCCGGTCAACGAACGCGTTTAATTCATTGTATACTATTCTTCGGTTTTTTGCAAGGGGTTCCCGACGGTTTTCGGCGCCGGTTTCGGAAAAGCGCCGTTTGGTGGTTGCCGCCCTCCCTCTTTCGGTTTTCGCCGAAAAAAGCGGGGCGTCGCAAAACGAAAAAAGGACGCCGTCGCCCCGCCCGAAAACGGGCGGAAGTTCGGCAGGCGTCCTTTTGAAAACGGTGCGCGGGGAATCCGGGGCTTCCGGAAACGGAAAATAGGAGGAAACCGTCTCCGGTTCAGCCCCGGGAAAAGTGTCTTGCAAAGAAGATCAGTCGGCTTTCAGCTGATACCAGATCTTCGCGGGGATCTCGACCTCGTCCTCCGTCGTGTAGACGTTGTCGTCGGGAGTCGCGACCTTCTCAACGTTCTGCGCGAACGCGGGATCGTCGGCGGCGGGTTCAACGTGCGCCTTGAAGTCGGCGATCACGGCGTAGGCGTCGCCCTCGTCGGTTCTGACCGGTTTGATTCTGACCGGGGTGAACGTGTTGGTCTCGGTGTCGGTATAAATGACGCCGCCCTCTCCGTCGGACTGCGCCGTGAAGAGCAGGTTATCCGGCTGAACGGCCTGGGACGCGTGGAAGTTCGCGTCGGCGCGGTTGGAGTGCGTGAAGATCAGCACGCCGTCGATGTAGCAGGAATACTCGATCCGATACTCCGGAGGGGTCGCGCCGGGTTCGGTATCTTCCTTCATCTCGTCCTCGTTCACCAGTTCCTGATGATACACGAACGCAAGACGGTGCCAGCCCCACTCGGGATTCGCCTGATCGGCGCCGCCGATATTCGGGAAGTTGCCGTAAACGCCGCCGGTGATCTTGCCGGAAGCGTTAAGAGACATCGAAGCGGGACCGTACTCAACGGTCTGCATACAGTCGGTGTACTCGAAAGCGCCGCGGATTTCGCTGTCAGCGCCCTTCGCACCGTCTTTCAGAGCCATCCAGAAGAACGCCTTGCTGTGCATTTCGCCGCAGAGGACCTGATGGAGTTTGTTGTCCTCGCCCGCGGCGTTCTTTTTCGACAGATTCTGAAGCGTGTCGTTCCAGAGGAAGGAAAACTCGACGATGTAATCCTGACCGTACAGGTTGTCGCCGTCGGGATAGTAGTGTCCTTCCCCGCGAAGCGTCGAAGGATTGACCTTGATGTTGTGCTCCTCAGCGGAATCGGTCGTGTACTTCCATTCGTTGTAGGTTTCCTCGATCACTTCATCGAGTTCCTCGCCGCAAAGCGTGCAGACGCCGTGCTTGGAACCGTCGGCAAAGATCGTGGCGTCGACGATTTCCCATTCGTCGATCTGGTGCGCGTCGGGATCGGGATCGATTTCGACGCTTTCGAGTTCCTCGCCGCACTCTGCGCAATAAAGGACCTTCAAGCCGGGATCCGTGCAGGTCGGCTCGGTTTCGATCTCGTACTCATCCTCGGGCACGTGCTGCTTCGGAAGCACGACCACGGTTTCGGGAACCGGCTCGTGACACTTCTTGCAATGGATCGACTTGGATCCTTCGGTGAAGCAGTCGGGTTCCGCGTCGATGACGTAGTTCTCTTCCCCTTCGTCCCACTCGTGCACGCAGCCGGTTGCGGGGTCGGTCTCCGCAGGATCGGTCGCGGGGTCGGTCTCCGCAGGATCGGTCGCAACGTCGGTCTCCGCAGGATCGGTCGCGGGGTCGGTCGCGGCGTCGGTCGCCGGGGTCGTCGCGGCGTCGGTCGCCGGGGTCGTCGCGGCGTCGGTCGCCGGGGTCGTCGCGGCGTCGGTCGCCGGGGTCGTCGCGGCGTCGGTCGCCGCGTCGGTTGCGGCGGGGGTAGTCGCGGCGTCGGTCGCGGCGTCGGTCGCCGGGGTCGTCGCGGCGT
>Ga0310696_10003465_pt1 | contig 19700 bp, 17 predicted proteins | sample AusTroGonzalo_MG_4_FD_203885 | JGI IMG/M metagenome (GOLD analysis project Ga0310696, IMG submission 203885) | Bovine rumen microbial communities from tropical cattle in Woodstock, Queensland, Australia - Gonzalo_02 (v2) (version 2) | ecosystem: Host-associated > Mammals > Digestive system >... | reverse complement strand
CATGGTGCTACAGCGGTTGAGGTCATCGGCGCTGATACGCTCCATGAAGGCCTCGTGGTAGATGAGCGAGATGGCGAGCATGGCCACGGTGACGAGGGCGAACCAGATGGGCATCTCTACGGTTTTCACCAGAATCCCAGGTACGATGAAGATGCAGAGGAGGAGGTAGATGCGCTTGATCTTGCGGCTGAAGCTGAGACGGTTGAGACGTGACTCTATGGTGCGGCGCATCAGTTGTTCGTTGATTACTTCCTGGCGGTTGAGTTTCTCTTTGAGGAGGTCCATCTGCTGGCGCATCTCCAGAAAATCCTTATCAGTCATTGTGGTGTAGTTTTTAAGAATTAGACATTTTTTTGAGTTGTTCCTTGATTCTGAATAGACGGACGGAAACGTTCTTCTCGCTGATACCTACGATTTGCCCAATCTCTTCATAACTAAGGTCTTCCAGCCAAAGTAGAACGATGGCGCGATCAAAGGGACGGAGTTGCGAGATGCGACGATGTAGCATGTCGACCTGCTGCGTGTCGGTGTCGCGGTCTTCGAAGAGGTTGATGTCCATCGTGAGGGAGAGGGTAGGGCGGGAGCGGCGTTTGCGATCGAGACTGATGCACGTGTTCAGTGCCACGCGGTAGACCCACGTTCGCACGTCCGAGCGTCCTTCGAAGCCGTCGAAGCCGCGCCAGAGGTTGATGAGAACTTCCTGGAAGAGGTCATTCACTTCGTCTTGGTTTTGGGAGAACATGTAGCACACGGTGTAGATGGTGCTCTTCTGTTCGCGTACCAGTTTGGAGAATGTTTGTTCGTTTTTGTCCATTTTTGAATCAGGTTTTACCCTTTAGACGCATGGTCTGCAGGAAAACTACACGTTGCGTGATTATTTTTTCTTCTTTTTCTAATTTTGTGGTGTAAAGGTACAGAAAAAGGTTGGAGTAGGAGGTTAGAAACCTTACTTTTTCTTTATAGGACACCTCGTACCTATTATTTTGGTTCCTGTGCGTGTATGTGTATTCCAAAGGTTTTGCCTTCGTAGTTATTAACTTTGGGAGAAGATGCGCAGCATGGGAATCCAAAGTGAACTCACACCTTAGCCACCCGCTACCATGCTTCCAGCGAAAAACTTCTCCTGGAACATGTAGCTACGCGTGGCTCGACCCCATCGGAAAGTTCTTGCAACCCATCCTGAAGAAATGAGGACGGATGGTGGACGTGAACGACGTAAATCTCCTTCGTTGACGACCGAGGAACAGGTTTTTCACGTTCTTTAACCTTTTACTTCCAGATTGTAGATTTTGGTAATCATAAATTATGAAGCCCAAGCTGCTTGATATGAGCAACTTGAGCTTCGTTTCAGGCCTCTGAGAATCGCGCAGATTGTTCTTATCTGTCAGTTATACGGGTAAATTTGATTCTCAGAGCGTGATTTGACGCCATCCGGCGTCAACACAGAGAACACAGAGGGAACAGAGGACACAGAGAAGACGGAGGTTACAGAGCTTACTTTCAACCTTCAATTTTTAATTCTTTAATTTCTCACTCTTTCATTCTTTAATTTTTTTATTTTTCTCTGTGTTCTCTGTTCCCTCTGTGTTCTCTGTGTTCACGAAGTGAATTTTAGAAAAACTTCGTCTCTTCCCCGACTACTTCGGAGAGGAGGAGGTTGGCCAGGCGGGAGGTGCCCAGACGGAGCCATTGGTTCGTCAGCCATTGTTCGCCGAGGACTTCCTTGACGATGGTATAGTAGACGAGGGCGTCGTGGACGGTGTTGAGTCCACCGGCGGGCTTGAAGCCGATTTGGATGCCGGTCTTCTCGTAGTACTCCTTGATGGCTTGGCACATCACGTATGCTGCTTCGGGAGTGGCGGCGGGTTTCTCCTTGCCGGTAGAAGTCTTAATGTAGTCGGCTCCTGCGTACATCGAAAGTATCGAGGCGCGTTTGATGTCGGCACAAGAGGGTAGGAGACCGGTCTCCAGGATGACCTTCATCTTCTTGTCACCGCAGACAGCCTTCAATTCGCCGATTTCATCGCATAATGTCTCGTAGTCGCCGCTCAAGTACTTGCCCACGCTCATGACGATATCGATTTCTGTGGCACCGTCCTTAAGGGCTAAAGCTGTTTCTGCCACTTTAACCTCTAAAACGGCCTGTGAGCTCGGAAAACTACCGCTGACGCAGGCTACCTCGACGCCTTCAACTTCGAGGCTCTGAGAGACAATCTGGGCGAAACAGGGGTAGACACAGATGGTGGCCACATGCGGCAGGTCGGGATAAGCTTCCTCGAACTTGTTTACTTTCTCGGTGAACTTTAGTACACTCTCTTCGGAGTCTGTGGTCTTCAGGGTGGTCAGCTCCACGCTGCCCATCAGGAATTTCTTCACTTCAACAGTATCATTTTGAGGAACTTTCTCCTCGATGATGCGCTTCACTGCGGCGGCTACTTCGGCATCGCTGATGTTGCAGTTGTACTGCGCTAACGCTTGTTCGTACTTGTTTGTTTCCATAGTAAATAAATGAGTTTTTAAAATGATATGTTTATTGTTGTTCTTTCTGTTTTATCTCTTTGCTTCCAGGTGCTGGATACCCGATAGACGCATCGTCAATGACCAAAATCCAGTCGGTGAGTTCGCCTGGGGTCGGGGAGAGGAAGGTGATTTGTTCCTGATTGGGGAGTTTTCCAGCGTTCTTAGCCTTCCCTGTTCGAGGATTGAACCACCACGTTTTCAACGTCTTGCAGGTGAGATAGGAAGTCTTGACAGTAAAGGCTCTTCCTACGGGTGCATACACCATAATGTAGGTGTGATCGACATCCGCTGTGGCTACGAAGCGGTATTCTCCACGACCCGGTATAGCACTATTTACTTCATGTGGAACCAACACTTGATCTGAGGCTGGAATACGGCTGAAATAAGGGCGGGAGAGCAGAAGGCGTTTCGCATGAATCATCTGGCTGCTACCTGGCTGATGCAGAGCCTCTTGCCAATCCATCAAAGGCACATTGATAGGGCTCTGTTTCCGATGGTCGAACATCTGCCAGATGCTATGGTGCCCGTAAGTGTGACCACAAGCGCCCCAGAAAAGGTCCCAGTAAAGTGCCCGACGACAATCTGCTGCAACAGAATGTCCGCGTTCGTTGGGATTAAAGGCTATGGGATGATCTTCGTAAATAGGCTCTCCGTCCACAATCGGTTTGGCTGGTTCGCGGCAATAGTTTTCATAGGTTTTGCTATATAGAAACCAATTGTTATTATGCCCATTTTCGCGCATGTGGAAGTCCAGCCAATCTTCATGTTGATAGAAATTTGCGGAGCCCCAAGCACCACCTGGATGATAGGTAATGAGGTGGTTGCCACCGTCGCCTTCGCGTAATCCTTGAGCCATTGCACGGATAACGGCTTTATCCTGATCACGATCCGAGTTGCGATCGCCGCCCAGAATCCAGATGAGGTTGTCATCTTTATATCGTGATGCCAGCCAACGCCCATAATTACGGGCGTTTTGAGGATTAAAGACGGGAGGATTGCCATCGTGCCAATATCGCCCCCAAGTGGGAAGGAATCCTATAATCAATCCGAGTTTATTCGCCTCATGTACAATGAAATCCACATGATCCCAATAATCATTGTCTGAACCTTCTACGATAGCTGGTTTTATAGGGTCTTGGTCATGAAAAGGCAAATGTCCGTATGCGTTGCCCGTACTGATTCCATCGAGTTCAGCAATAGCTACAGCCTGAATCACGGTGAATCCTTTCTTTGCACGATCTTGCAGGTAGAGGAGTGCCTCTTCGCGGTTAAGTCGATGGAACAGTTCCCAGGCTGTATCGGCGAGATAGAAGAAAGGTCTGCCGTCTTCATATGTCAGAAAACGGTGATTACGAGAGACTTCTATCTTCTCGTACACTTTCCCATCTGTTGCTGCAAGCGAACCACAACAAAGAAGCGTAAGACAAAGAGTGATGATGTTTCTTTTCGTCATATAACTACTCTTTATTACGCGTGTCCATAATTATTGTCACTGGTCCGTCGTTGCAGAGACTCACTTTCATGTCTGCGCCAAATTCGCCATGACCAACGGGACGACCTATAGCGGAGCTAAGTCGTTGAATGAAAGCCTCGTAGAGGGGAACGCTGATGTCATGCGTGGCAGCTCGAAGCCATGAAGGTCTGTTTCCTTTCTTATAGCTTGCGAAGAGCGTGAACTGACTGACAACGATGATGTTACCATCTTTTCCTTCATGTTCTCCTGCAATGTCCAGGATACTGCGGTTCATAACACCGTTTTCGTCATCGAAGACACGCAGTGCAGCCACTTTCCGTACCAGCCAATCTACATCTTCGAGGGTATCTGTCGCTTCGATACCAAGCAGGATTACGTAGCCCAAACCGCTGAATTCAGCAGTGGTTCTACCTTCAATGATGACGTTTGCGCCGTTGGCTCTTTGAATGACAATTCTCATAGACTATGGTGTATTTGGCGGGGTAGGAGAGAGGGCTTCTTTGATGGCTTCTGCTTTGGCTTTTCCGACGACTTTTGTCAGCTCTTCGAGCGTCGCTTCACGGATGCGTTTCACACTCTTGAACTCTTTCAGAAGGGCTTGTTTTGTCTTGGGTCCAATGCCTGCAATGGTGTCCAATTCCGACCGCAACTGGCTCTTGCTGCGTTTGTCGCGATGGAAGGTAATCGCATAGCGATGTACCTCATCTTGAATCTGCGTGAGCAGGCGGAAAAGGGCGCTGTCCTGCTTCAGGGCAACCGTCATAGGTGGGTTCCCGTAGAGTAGTTCATGGGTTCGGTGGCGATCGTCTTTGGCCAGGCCAGCAATTGGAATATTTAGTCCTAATTCATCTTCTACGACCGCCCGTACAACGCTCATCTGTCCTGCGCCGCCATCCGTGATTATCAAGTCGGGTAGGGGAGTACCTTCCTCCATCATGCGACTGTAGCGTCGTCGCACGACCTCTTGCATGGAAGCATAATCGTCGGGTCCTTCTACGGTTTTGATGTTATATTTCCGATAATCTGCCTTGCTGGGCTTGCACTTCTTGAAGACTACGCAACCAGCGACTGCGTTCGTGCCAGAGATGTTCGAGTTGTCGAAGCATTCTATCTGATAAGGGAGGGATGGAAGTTTCAGATGGTCTTGTATTTCCTTCATCAGCCGGACAGCTTTTTGTTCCGGATTCAGTTTATCCTGCTGCTTCAGTCGGTCTACCTTGTATTGTTTTACGTTAAGCTCCGATAGAGCCAAAAGTTGTCTTTTGTCACCACGTATAGGAATGGTGATTTCCAAATCGTTAAGTGGAAGTTCCACGGGGAACGGTAGCACAATTTCCTTAGCCTCGGATCCCCATCGGTCGCGCATATCCATAATTCCGCGAACCAGCAGTTCCTCTTTGGATTCGTCGAGTTTCTTCTTGTACTCGAAGGTGAAGGCCTGGTTGATAGCTCCCTCTACGACGTGCAGGTAGTTGATGTAGGCTACGCTGTCGTTGTCATCGATTGAGAATACGTCAATGTTATGTCCCGTGGAAGTGATGACCTGACTCTTCTCTTGATGGGCTGTGATAAGGTCGTAGCGTCGTTTGATTACCTGTGCTTCCTCGAACCGCATTTCGGACGCCAGTTGCTGCATCTGTCCCATCATCTCGCGACGCAGAGCTGCTGTATCTCCTTTTAATATTCGGACAGACGCATTGATAAATTCCATATACTCATCGTGGCTCTGATAGCCTACGCATGGGCCGAGGCAGTTCTTCATGTGGTATTCCAAACACAGCTTGTATTTGCCTCCTTCCACACCCTCTTTGCTCATGGGTTGGTGACAACGTCGGATAGGGTAGAGGTTTCGGAAGAGTTCTAAAAGGCCGTTGATGGTTGGTATGTGGCTGTAGGGGCCGAAATACATAGCTCCCCTTCGGTCAATGTGTCTTGTCTTGAAGATGCGTGGAAGGTATTCTTTCGTGACCGCAATACTTGGATAGCTTTTGCCATCTTTCAATAGGACGTTGTACCGCGGCTGGAACTGTTTGATGAGTTGATTTTCGAGGAGTAGGGCGTCTTGTTCTGTCTTGACTACGGTATAAGTTATATCGTGAATTTTGCTCACCAATACTTTTGTCTTGAACCTGTCAACTTCTGTGTGAAAATAACTTGAACAACGTGTCTTAAGGTTCTTTGCCTTGCCCACGTAGATTATGGTACCATGCTCGTCATGGTACTGGTAGCTACCGGGCTTTTCTGGCATATTCAACACGATAGCCTTGAGTCGCTCAATGCGTTTCTGATTCTCTTCCTTTGTCATCGTTCCACGTGGAACAAGTGTGCTAAATGGTTATCAAGGTGCTGAGGTCTATTCCTTCGAACATGTCGCGCCCATGCAGTCCTTCGTCTGTGATTTCTATGATGAAGTTGATGTATATTTTCTTGGGCTTGAAATGTTGTACAAGCTTGTAGGTAGCCAAGGCTGTCCCGCCTGTTGCGAGTAAATCATCATGGATGAGCACTACGTCATTCTCGTTGATAGCGTCGATGTGCATCTCTACTGTGTCTACACCATATTCCTTTGTGAAGGATTCCTTAATAACGGTTGCGGGTAGTTTTCCTGGTTTGCGAGCTAAAACGACTCCTGCTCCAAGAGGCACAGCCAATGCGGAGGCCATTACGAAACCGCGGCTTTCTATACCGACCACTTTTGTGATGCCCTTGTCTTTATACATTTCATACATTTCTTCGGTCATTGCCTTCATGCACTCTGCATTCTTGTAGAGCGTGGTGACATCGCGAAAATTGATTCCTTTCTTGGGGAAATCGGGAATACAACGGAGGTTGTCAAGGATGAGTTGTTTGTCCATTATTTGTTAAGTTAAGAAGTTATGAAGTCGTAGAATAAGGTTATCTGCCAAGTAGAACCAGCAGTACGTTGACGTCTGAGGGCGAAACGCCCGGAATGCGTGAAGCTTGTGCCAGCGTTTCAGGGTCATGGCGCATGAGCTTCTGACGGCCTTCGGTGGATATTGATTGCAGGGAATTATAGTCGAAACGACCGCGAATCTTGATATTCTCTAAACGGTGCATTTTCTCGGCCTGCTCCACTTCGCGCATGATGTAGCCTTTGTACTTGATTTCTATTTCGGCCTCTTCGGCTATCTCCTCACGTCGGTCTTCGATGGACTCGAGTGTTTCGCGCAAGCGGGGTAGGGCAGGAGAGAGGTTGTCAATCGTCAGTTGCGGACGTCCGAGGAGCTCCATTAACTTGCAACCTCGGATCAATGGTGCAGTGCCCAATTGCTCAAGAAGACCGTTGACATCGTTCATTTTGACAGAATAGTTCTCGGCGAAGTCTATGATGTGCTGCACGGCTTCCGCTTTCTTTTCGTAATGGCGCAAGCGTTCCGTGGTAGCAACTCCCATGCGGTGTCCTATTGCTGTAAGTCGTGCGTCGGCGTTGTCCTGACGCAGGAGGATTCGGTATTCTGCACGCGATGTGAACATCCGATAGGGTTCATCCACGCCCTTGCATACGAGGTCGTCAATGAGTACGCCGATGTATGCCTCATCCCGTTGAAGTACCAGCGGTTCCTTTCCCGTGCAATGGTGGGCTGCGTTGATGCCAGCCACCAAGCCCTGTCCTGCGGCTTCCTCGTAGCCTGTGGTACCGTTGACCTGCCCAGCGAGGAAGAGGCCACTAATTACCCGTGATTCCAGTGAATGGTGAAGCTGGGTCGGGTCGAAAAAGTCGTACTCGATGGCGTAGCCAGGACGGTAGATTTCGAGGTTGCGGAACGCTGGAATAAGCTTCAGGGCTTCGATCTGTACGTCGATAGGCAACGAAGAGGAGAAGCCGTTGAGGTAGTACTCTTGGGTGTTAGTGCCTTCGGGCTCGAGGAAGAGTTGGTGCTGATCTTTGTCTGGGAAGGTGACGAGCTTTGTCTCGATACTGGGGCAGTAGCGGGGGCCGATGCTCTGGATTTGGCCGTTGTAGAGCGGGGAGTCCGGGAGGCCTGCACGGAGTCGTTCGTGGACGGCCTCATTGGTATATGTAATCCAGCAGGGAAGCTGGGGGAGGCTGGGTGATGGGGAGAACGGCGAATACGCCGTACACCCAACCGGGGGGGGTGGAGGTTGATTGGGTTTTGAGTTGAAGGATGGTGGGAGGTAGGAGAAGCGGTGGCCGTCGGTGTCGCCGGGTTGCTCGGTCATGAGCGAGAAATCCACGCTGCGGGCGTCGATGCGGACGGGGGTGCCTGTCTTCATGCGAGCCAAGCGGATGCCATGGACGGCAATGCTTTCCGATAGTTCCAAGGACGGAGGCTCGGCACAGCGGCCTCCGGGCAATTGCACACGGCCAATGTGCATCAGGCCGTTCAAAAAGGTGCCAGCGGTGAGGACGATGCTCTTGGCCTTGAAGGTCATGCCGAGATAGGTCTCTACGCCGGTGGCGACTTTGGTGGCTGTGCCGATGACTTTCCCATCCGCCACACGTCCCGGTTGCTCCTCCACGAGGAGGCGGCGCACCTGGTCTTGCCAAATATGCAAGTTCGGTGTGTTCTCCAACACCTCTCGCCATGCCCAGATGAACTTGGCTCGGTCACATTGAGCTCGAGGACTCCACATGGCGGGCCCCTTGGAGCGGTTGAGCATCCGGAACTGAATCGCCGTGCGGTCGGTCACTTGTCCCATGGCACCTCCGAGCGCGTCTATCTCCCTGACAATCTGCCCTTTGGCGATTCCTCCAACGGCGGGATTACAGGACATTTGAGCTATCTTGTTCATATCCATCGTGATGAGCAATGTGCGCGCACCGATTTGAGCAGCGGCGTGTGCCGCCTCACATCCGGCGTGTCCGGCTCCAATCACGATAACGTCGTAATTCAGTTCCAAATTCTTCTTTCAATTAAAGATTTACGCCGCGAAGATACACTAAATCTGCGAAAGAGAGGTCGTTCTTATGCGAAAAAGTGTCCGAAGACCTCGATTTACATTATTTTATACCTCGTGCGGGCTTGTCATTGAATAACTTTCATTCGCTTTGTGCACGAGCAGATGGTGAGACAACAGGTATTATCTTTTCTTTCACGGTGAAGCTGAATTGTCGTCGAATTATTTGGTCATCCTCCGAAAGTTCTGTACCTTTGCCGCATCTATGAAACGAAATATACTCTTTCCCCTGTTATCCATTGTGCTGCTGGCCAGTTCCTGTGGCAGCAGCCGTAAGGCCGCGACCTCCGCAGCACCGTATGAGATTATTCAAGACCCTCGTTTTCAGGTTCCCGTCACAAACCTCTCCCAGCCAAAGGCCAAGACCCCAGAATTGTTGCTCTCGTGGCGACTGGACTCCTTGCTGGTGGCAGAGAACGCCCTGCTGGCGCAAACCCAGCTGGGGTTGCACGTTGTAGACCTGACGACGGGTAAGGCACTTTATGCGCGCGGTGAACGCCAGCGTATGCGTCCGGCGTCTACGGAGAAAGTGGTCACGGCCATTGCTGCCTTGGACGTGCTGGGACCTGGCTATACGCTGACGACCCGACTGCTGGCTACGGCGCCTGTCAGTCGCGGCACGCTGCAAGGCGACATCTACCTAAAAGGCGCTATGGATCCTCTATTGACGGTGGGCGATGTGAGAAGCCTGGTTCAGAACCTGAAGGCGCAGGGCGTTCAGCGCATCTCCGGCCGTCTGGTGGCGGATGCCTCGTTCAAGGACGCCGACGAGTACGGCTGGGGCTGGTGCTGGGACGATGGGAACCCGGTGCTCTCTCCCTTGTTGTGCGGAGGCAAGCCCGGACTGGCCATGGTGGTTCAGCAAGCTCTTCGGAATGCAGGAATCAAAGTGGGAGCCATCGTTCCCGGCACGGCACCATCCACTGCCCGTGAGTTAGCGGCGTTCCATCGTCCGCTGACCGAGGTTCTTCGTCCGATGATGAAGGAGAGCGACAATCTGTGCGCCGAAGCCGTCTTCTATCAACTGGGCAAGAGCCGCAAGCAGGTGGCCGCTGTGATTGCCGACCTGATAGCTCGCGCCAATGCGGCTTCCCCTGCGGGTGTAGAGACGGCCTCTACGATTGCCGACGGCAGCGGTCTTTCCCTCTATAACTATCAGACGCCAGAGACTTTCACCCGTCTGTTGGCATACGCCGCTGCCCGCCCGGACAATATCTATAACCCTCTTCTGGAGGCGCTGCCTATAGCTTCCGTCGACGGAACTCTGAAGAACCGCATGGCGGGTACAGCGGCAGGGATTGCCGTAAGAGCCAAGACGGGCACCGTGACAGCCATCAGCAGTCTTGTAGGCTATACGACGCAACGCAGCACAAACCACCTCATCGCCTTTGCCATTATGAACCAGGGTGTTCCCCGTAGTGCTCAGGGACGTGCCTTCCAGGACGAAGTGTGTAGGCTATTGAGCGAATAGAGGGCTGTCGGCTGGCAGGAGCTCCCGAAGGGGGCGCATGACAAAGTCGCGTTGGAACATCCGAGGATGCGGGATGGTTAGTTCCGGCGTGGAGAGCCGTAGGTCGCCGTAGAGGAGGAGGTCGATGTCTATGGGACGGTCGGAGTAGGGGAGGGAGCCTTCGGGCACGGTCGCATCCGAATTTGTAGAGGCTGTAAGAGCTTCGAGTCTTAGGGGGGAAGAGGGCGTTTTGGAGGTGCGGCCGAGCTCGCGCTCAATGGCTTGAGTCTCGGCGAGGAGTTCGTGGGGAGAGAGCGAAGTCCGAATAAGAACGACGACGTTGAGGAAGGGATTCGGAGAGGTATATCCCCACGGCTCGGTCTCGATGATCGAGGAGGCACGAACAAGACGGCCTGCCCGACGGGCGAGCAGGTCGATGGCGCGGAGCAGCAGGGTATGGCGGTCGCCAAGGTTGCTGCCGAGGGAGAGGTAAACGTCAGTCATTTAGAATGAGCATGGCGTCGCCGTAGGTACCGAAGCGGTAGCGTGAGTCTCTGAGGGCTTCCTTGTAACCCTTCATGACGAGGTCATAGCCACCGTAGGCGCAAGTGAGCATAAGGAGCGTAGAGAAGGGCGTATAGAAGTTTGCCACCATGGCGTCGGCCAGTCCGAATTCGTAGGGCGGGTAGATGAAACGGTTTGTCCAGCCGTCGAACTCCTTCAGTTGCTTGTCGGCTCCCATGGCCGTCTCCAGGGCACGTTGTACCGTAGTTCCGACGGCACAGATCTTGTGTCCATCCTTTTTGGCCGTGTTGACGAGGCGGCAGGCTTCCGACCCCACGTGCATCTCCTCGCTTTCCATTTTGTGCTTCGAGAGGTCCTCGACGTCTATTTCGCGGAAGTTGCCCAGGCCGCAGTGCAGGGTGATGAAAGCCATCTCTATTCCCTTAATCTCCATGCGCTTGAGCAAATTCTTGGAGAAGTGAAGTCCCGACGTCGGAGCGGTGACGGCTCCTTCATTCTTGGCAAAGACACACTGGAAGTCTTCGAGGTCTTGCGCTTCTGCCTTGCGGAAAATCGTGTGTCGTGGCAGGGGAGCCTCGCCCAAGGAATAGAGCGTCTCTTTGAACTCCTCGTGAGGACCGTCGTAGAGGAAGCGGAGGGTACGTCCGCGACTGGTAGTGTTGTCGATGACTTCTGCCACCATGCTCTCGTCTTCTCCGAAATAGAGCTTGTTGCCGATGCGGATTTTGCGGGCGGGTTCGACGAGGACGTCCCAGAGACGGAACTCCTGATTGAGTTCTCGCAGCAGGAAAACCTCGATTTTGGCGCCTGTCTTCTCCTTGTTGCCTTCGAGGCGTGCGGGAAATACCTTGGTGTCGTTGAGGACGAAAACGTCCTTGTCGTCGAAGTATTCGAGGATGTCGTAGAAGTGGTCACGGTGTTCGATGACACCACTCTTGGTATGGAGCACCATCAGGCGGCACTCGTCGCGGAAAGGAGCCGGATACTGGGCGATGCGCTCTTCGGGGAGCTTGAATTTGAATTGGGAGAGCTTCATATCTATAGCGCGGCTTTGCCGCAGTTTAATGTGTAAGGTTATACGTTTTATAAGGTTTGTTCCAGGTTTTCAACGTCCTGCTGTTCGAGCCATTCGGGGAACGTTTCCATGGAGAGGCAGTCTTCGACACGAACGTCGCCGACACGGGTGCGGCGCAGGGCTGTCAGGTGGGCACCGCTGCCGAGGGCCTGTCCGATGTCCCGGGCGAGCGCACGGATGTAAGTTCCTTTGGAACAGACCACGCGAATGGTGACGGACGGGTAGCTGGTGGTGTCTTCGGATGCAGCGGGCGAAGTCAGGAAGGCTTTGTTCTTCATGCCTGTGCGGGGGAGGGGGCTGGAAGGTGTTGCGCCGGTTGGCGCAACACCTTCCAACTTACACTCCAACAGCTCTATTTCTTCAATCACCAACACCTTCGGCTTCAGTTCCAGCTCCTTCTCCTTGCGGGCGAGGTCATAGGCGCGCTTGCCGTCGACCTTCACGGCAGAGTAGGCAGGCGGCACTTGTTCGATGCGGCCGAGGAACCGCTTCAGGGTTTCTTCGACCAGCTCGCGGGTGATGTGCTCCGTCGGGAAAGTGGCGTCGATGGGGTGTTCCAGGTCGAAGGACGGTGTTGTGGCTCCGAGGCGGAGGGTGGCCACATATTCCTTCGTGTGGGCTTGCAGCTCGTCGATGCGCTTGGTGGCCCGTCCCGTGCAGACAATCATCACACCCGTAGCCAACGGGTCGAGGGTGCCCGCATGTCCCACCTTCAGCTTCTTCGTGCCGAGTCGTTTACAGAGCAGCCACCGCACCTTGTTCACCACGTCGAATGACGTCCAGCGGTACGGCTTGTCGATATAGAGTATTTCGCCTGCTTGTGGATTCATCAGTCAACCATTACGAGTGAGTGGCCCGTCCAGAGAAGACCCAGGATGACGACGCCAACGATGATGCGATAGACGCCAAAGGCCTTGAAGCCGTACTTCGCGAGGAAGGCCACGAACCATTTCATGGCCAACAAGGCAACGATGAAGGCGACGACACAGCCCAGGGCGAGCATCATCAGGTTGTCGCTGGTAGCCCAACTGGCGTCGGCCTCATCGCCGAAGAACAGTTGCAGGACGTCCAATGCCGTGGCGGCGGCCATTGTGGGAACAGCCAGGAAGAACGAAAATTCTGCGGCAGCGCGGCGCGTCAGCTTCTGCGCCATACCACCCACGATGGTGGCCATGGAACGGGAGACGCCGGGAATCATGGCAATGCACTGGAAAAGGCCGATGCGGAAGGCACGTCCTTCGGTCAGCGGGGTCTGTTCGCTTCCCTTGTTGAAGAGACGGTCGCAGAAAAGCATGAAAATACCGCCCACGACCAACATCACGGCCACCACCTCCACACTCTCGAGGAAGCGGTCGATCAGGCCACTCATCTTGCCTAAAAAGCCGATGACAATGGCCGGGATAAAAGCAACCAGCAGTTTCCAGTAGAAGTCCCATTTGTGGAGGAAAGCCTGCCAGGGCGTGCTGCCTGCCGGAGCCGGGGTATGGTTCAGGCGGAAGAAACGTTGCCAGTAGAGGCAGACCACCGAGAGGATGGCGCCGAACTGGATGATGATGGTGAACGCCTTCACGAAGGGCGTGCTCTCCACTCCCAACAAGTTCTGAGTGATAATCATGTGGCCCGTGGAGGAGACGGGCAGGAACTCTGTCAGTCCCTCGACGATGGCAATAATGATGGTTTCAAATATGTCCATAGGGGATGATTCAGTTTTTAATCGTTTTGTTCAGATTTGGGCTTGTGCATGATGCCGTAGATGATGAAGACAAAACCGGCAAAGCACACCAATGGTGCCACCTTGATGCGCATGGCGGAAAAGATTTCGGGGTTGAACTCATGTTCGTTGGAGCCAGAGCCTGACATGAGAATGAAACCGAGAACCACCACTGCCATGCCGATAGCCAGCAGGATGAAGTTCATGCGGTCGAATGCAAAGTTCTTCATATTTGACTGATTTTTTTTAATTGTTCTATTTTCTTTCCTCTCTATCTGTACATTTCGTTCTCCCGCATATTGAGGAAGTGGTTTACACTCAACCAGGTGCAGACGAGGGTCAGCAGCAGGGCGGCCACGAACACCACGGTGATCATGGCGATGATGGTCTGACGAGTGATGATGGTGGCGGCAAAAGCGTCCTGATTCACTACCCAGTGAACGCCGCCCAGCAACAGGGCAGAGGCCACCACGGCTGCCGTCAGTCCGATGCCCAGGCTGCGGGTGAGGAAAGGACGTTGGATGACACTCCAGGAAGCCCCGACCAGTCGCATGGTGTGGATGGTGAAGCGACGGGCGTAGACACTCAACCGTACCGTATTGTTTATAAGTACGATGGAGATAATCATCAGCAGCACAGCCAAGGCGACCAAAACCATCATGGCCTGGTGCAGCCGATGGTTAAGGCTCTCTACGAGGTCTCGCTGGTAAACCACATCATTGACTTCCCACATCTCGCGCAACTGCTTGGAAATCCACAGCAGGCTGTCCGTGCAGGCATATTCGGCCATCACGTTCAGTTCAATGCTCGCCGTGTAGGGGTTTTCGCCCCCCAACCATTCAGAAGGGTTCATGCCCATGCGTTCGGTCTCTTCCTTCAGAGCCTGTTCGGCCGTGATGAGGGTGGAGTGGTGGGCATAGGGTTTGGCGTCGATTTGTTGCTGGAAGTTGCGGGCTTCCTCTGCATCGAGGTCATCGTCCAAGAGGAGCGTGACCGTCAGGTTCTCCCGGACGTTGCGGGAAAGATCGTTGGCCGAGAGGCCAAGCAGCACGACCAGTCCCAACAACAGGAGAACCAGCGTCGTAGAGACGCAGGAGGTAAACCATTGCCAATGACTGGAAGTCGTATTTCTCTTTTTCTTCATTTCTCTCTAATCTAATCCCTAATCAATCCTCAATAATTTCCCCTTTCAGCGTGGCGGAGCTGCTGCTGGTAATCTTTACCCATACCCGTTCGCCGATGTGATGCTTTCCGCGGTCGAAGACCACGACGCGGTTCTGTTCCGTGCGCCCGAAGAGCTGCTCGCGCGAACGTTTGCTGACTCCTTCTACGAGCACTTCGTAGGTTTTCCCCTCACATCGCCGGGCAGCCTCGGCACTGAGTTGGGTTTGCAGGGCGATGAGTTCGTTCAGTCGGCGCAGCTTCACCTCTTCCGGCACGTCGTCGGGCAAATGCTTGGAGGCATAGGTGCCGGGACGCTCGCTGTACTTGAACATAAATGCCGAGTCGTAGCCGACTTCTCGCATCAGCGAAAGCGAGAGCTGGTGGTCTTCCTCCGTCTCGCCGCAGTAGCCGACGAAAATGTCCGTCGAGAGACCGCAGTCGGGAATGATACGGCGGATGGCAGCTACGCGGTCGAGGTACCATTCGCGCGTGTACCTTCGGTTCATCCGCTGGAGCACGGCGTCCGAGCCGCTCTGCACGGGCAGGTGGATGTGGCGGCAGACGTTTGGCTCCTCGGCGATGACACGCAGTGTCTCGTCCGACATATCCTTCGGATGGCTGGTGGTGAAGCGAATGCGCATCTCGGGGACAGCCTGTGCCACCTGTTTCAATAGCTCGGGAAAACGAATGGTCCATTGTCCATTGTCCATTGTCCATTTATATGAGTTCACATTCTGCCCCAGCAGCGTCACTTCCTTGAAACCCCTGTCGCGCAAGTCGCGGACTTCGCGCAGAATGCTTTCCACGTCCCGGCTGCGTTCCCGTCCCCGGGTGTAGGGCACGATGCAGTAGTGGCAGAAGTTGTTGCATCCCCGCATAATACTCACGAAACCGCTGATGTGGTTCGCGTGCAGACGCGTGGGCACGATGTCGCGGTACGTCTCCGTCGTCGAAAGCTCCACGTTGATGGCCTTGTTCCCCAGCTCAGCCTGAGCGATGAGGTCGGGCAGAGACATATATGAATCCGGTCCGCAGACCAGGTCAGCGCCATGTTCGTTCAGCAATTTGTCCTTCACGCGCTCTGCCATGCAGCCCAGCACGCCAATGACGAGCGGCCGTTTACGCCGCAGGCTTCGCAGGAAGTCCAGTCGCGAGAGAATCTTCTGTTCGGCATTGTCACGCACGGAACACGTGTTGAGGAAGACCGCATCGGCCAAATCCATATCCTCGGTAACCTCGTAGCCCGCCATCTGCATGATGGAGGCGACAACCTCCGAGTCGGCCACGTTCATCTGGCAGCCGTACGTCTCAATGAGCAGCTTTTTCATCGATTTATCCAATTTCGGCTGCAAAGATACAACCTCAGAAAGGGGAAGTCAAGTAAAATTGCAAAAAACTTTGTACAAAAGGACAAAAACTTTCAACTTTAATCCTTAAACTTTAAACTTTTCCGTACCTTTGCGCCCGCAAAGTGAAATAGACCCACCCCCTGACCCCTCCCTGTGAGGGAGGGGAGCAGAATGAGTCAGATAATCAAATTCCTCTCAGCAGTCAAAAGTGACTGCTCCCCTCCCTCACAGGGAGGCGTCAGGGGGTGGGTCTGTAAATTGTAAACTGTCAAATTGTCAAATATAACTATGATCAAGCGCATCACCGCTGCCGAAGCCGCAGCACAAATCGAGAACGGCCACACCCTCGGCCTCTCTGGCTTCACTCCCGCCGGCGTGCCCAAGTGCGTCACCGCCGAAGTCGCTAAGAAGGCTCATGCCGAGCACGAGGCAGGCCGTCCCTTCAAGGTCAACATCTTCACAGGCGCCAGCACCGGACAGAGCTGCGACGGCGTTCTCGCCAACGAGCAGGCCATCGGCCTCCGCGCCCCCTACACCACCAATCCCGACTTCCGCAAGCACGTGAACCTGAACGAGATTCGCTACACGGACCTCAACCTCAGCAACATGGCCACGCAGATTCGCCAGGGCTACCTCGGCGACGTCGACTGGGCCATCATCGAGGCCTGCGACGTGGAGGTTCACGGCTCCAAGGCCCATATCTTCCTGACCGCAGCCGGTGGCATCAGCCCCACCGTATGCCGCCTGGCCAAGCGTGGCATCTTCGTGGAGGTCAACGCCTTCCACAGCCCTAAGAGTAAGGGACTGCACGACGTCTACGAAATCGAGTACCACCCCAACCGCACCCCCATTCCCATCTGCCATCCCAGCGACCGCATCGGCAAGCCCTACGTGGAAGTCGACGCCGACCGCATCCTCGGCATCATCGAGTGCGACATTCCCGACGAGGCCCGTGCCTTCAAGGATCCCGACCCCATCACCACCAAGATTGGTCAGAACGTGGCCGACTTCCTCGTCCAGAACATGCGCGAGGGCAAGATTCCTCCCACCTTCCTGAACCTCCAGAGCGGCGTGGGCAGCGGTGCCAATGCCGTCCTCGGCGCCCTCGGCCACAGCACCGAAGTCCCCAACTTCAACATCTACACCGAAGTCCTGCAGGATGCCCCCGTCCAGCTCATGCGCGAGGGTCGCGTCCTCTCCGCCTCTGCCTGCTCCCTCACCGTCACCAACGAGTGCCTGACGGGTATCTACGACGACATCGACTTCTTCAAGGATAAGCTCGTGCTGCGTCCCTCTGAAATCAGCAACAACCCCGAAGTCATCGCCCGCATCGGCGTCTGCTCCCTCAACACCGCCATCGAGGCCGACATCTACGGCCACGTCAACAGCACCAAGATCTGCGGCACCAAGATGATGAACGGCATCGGCGGCAGCGCCGACTTCACCTGCAACTCCTACCTCAGCATCTTCACCTGCGGTTCCACCACCAAGGGCGGCGCCATCTCCAGCATCGTGCCCTTTGCCAGCCACATCGACCACACCAGCCACTTCGTCGATGCCGTCATCACCGAGTACGGCGTTGCCGACCTCCGCGGCAAGTGCGCCATGGAGAAGGCCGAGGAGCTCATCAAGGTCGCCCATCCCGACTACCAGCCCCTGCTGCGCGACTATCTGAAGTATGCCGAGAAGTACAGCGGCCACACCCACCACTGCCTCAGCGCCGCCTTCGCCATGCACGACACTTTCCTCCGCAAGGGCGACATGCGACTGACCGACCTCGCTGAGTACGTGAAGTAAGCCACACACCTCCCCATCCGTTTCTGCACGCAAACTGACGACCCCGCCTTGGGACATGCGTCGGTTTGGGTGCAGAAACTTTTTTCACAACGAATCCCCTGCCTCGTAGTCGATACGGGGCAGGGGCTAACCTTAAATACTATTCATGAAAACAACTCAGGATTACAACTATTGCGAAGGTTATTTGGCACTGAAATACGCTAAAAGACCGAATCACATCTGTCTTCATCACCATTACTCTCTACTATAATTCAAGGGAATTTGAATTAAGCAGGAAGTCGTAGATACTCATGGTAGTGAAGCCATGCTCATTACGATGTACCAGCCATTCTTCTCCTGTGATGATGATTTTCTTGAACGAATCATTCACCCTCAATAGTGACGCTTGCTCTTGCTGGCGTTTCTCTTCGTTCTCCATCCGGAAAGCCGATTGGATATAATACCGCTTGCTGCCCAGATTGCATACGAAGTCTATCTCCAACTGTGACCTGTGCTGCTTGCCGTCTTCGCCTTTAGTCACAACTGGCACAACACCTACGTCCACATTAAACCCTCGGATAAGTAGTTCATTGAAGATGACATTCTCCATCAGATGCGGCTTCTCGTCCTGACGGAAATTGATACGGGCGTTGCGAAGTCCCGTGTCGGTGAAGTAGTATTTATAGGGAGTATCTATGTACTTCCTTCCTTTTACGTCATATCGCATCGCCTTCTCTACAAGAAAAGAGTCACACAAGAACTCCAGATAGGACTTCACGGTCTCTGGGGCGATGGTCACGTTCTTGACGCTCTTGAATGTGTTAACCAGTTTTGCAGGATTGGTGAGACTGCCAATAGAGGAAGATATGATGTTCAGCAACTCTTCGAGTTCTTCTTCATGACGTATCTTGTAACGCTCCTTGATGTCCTTGATATAAGTTTCGACAAAGAGATTCTTCAGATATGAAATCTTCTGCTCTTCTGATTTCTTCGAGAGTATCTGCGGAAGTCCGCCATACATCATATATTCATCAAGTCCCAACTGGTTACTGCCCTCGTATGCAGACATGTATTCCGCAAAAGACAAGGGATACATCTTCACTTCATCCCCTCGTCCACGGAACTCGGTGATGACATCCTTCGACAGGAACTTGGCGTTTGAGCCAGTCACATAGACATCGGCATTGGGGATGCTGAGGTAACTGTTCAGCACATCCTCGAACTCATCTACCAATTGCACTTCATCCAACAGGATGTAGTACATCTGAGCGTCGGTCATCTGAGAATCTATGTACTCAAGCAGAATGTCTGGATTGCGGAGTTTCTTGTTCCGCCGGTTCTCCAAGTTCACTTTGATGATGTGCTGGTCATCCACTCCCTGGGACTTCAGATAGTCTTGGAAGATGTTAAACAATAGATATGATTTGCCACTCCGTCGCATCCCGGTAATAACCTTTATCATTCCGTTGTGCTGACGATCAATCAATTTCTTCAGGTATAAGTCTCTCTTAATCTCCATCTATTCGATTTTTGTGTCATTGATGACGCTGAAATCGAGCACAAAGGTACTTTTTTTCTCTGAGACTGCAAATATTATACTGAGTTTTTTGCTCTTTTCCTGCAAAATATGCCGATATTGCTTCCGAAAGTGCTATTTTTGAGTGCTTTCGGAAGCACTATCACGATTTCTTCTGTCAAATCAGCGCCATCTATTT
>Ga0310696_10003462_pt1 | contig 19704 bp, 23 predicted proteins | sample AusTroGonzalo_MG_4_FD_203885 | JGI IMG/M metagenome (GOLD analysis project Ga0310696, IMG submission 203885) | Bovine rumen microbial communities from tropical cattle in Woodstock, Queensland, Australia - Gonzalo_02 (v2) (version 2) | ecosystem: Host-associated > Mammals > Digestive system >... | reverse complement strand
TGTGCCGATTTAGACAGACGCGAAAAAAAATCGCACCCACGGTTCAAAAAGGAGGCAGAACGTGGCTGACCTCGTAAAAGCCGCTAAAAGCGGAAATCAGCGCGAGTTATACCAGGGCATCCTGGAGGACTTGACGCAGACACTCGCAAACGGCTGCGAACCATATACGAAGCCTGGCATCGTAAAGCAGATCATCGCGGTGCAGGAGAAGTTGGAATCGCTGCCAAAGGAGAAGGCGGATTCGCCGCTCGCGAAGGCGAAGCGCAGTGCGTAGGATAGGCGGACAGGAGCCGACGTTCAAGCGAGTCGGCGAGTGGACGTCCACACGCGGACCCGAAGCCGTCGAGATGTTCGAGGCATACGGGCGCAGGTACTACGGCTCGCAGAAGCTGGAGATGGACGTGTTCTTCGCGCGCGACGGCATCGGAGCGTTCGCGGCGAAGTCCATCGGCATCACGAAACCGCGGCAGAACGGCAAATCGTTCGCCGTGCGCGACTACTCGCTGTGGATGGCCGCGGTCGAGGGCAAGAGCGTGCTGTACAGCGCGCACCACGGGCGCACCGTCCGCAAGATGTTCAAGGAGATGTGCGACTTCATCGAGGCGCACGAGGACTTCAAGGACGAGCTCGACTACATCTACAAGGCCGGCGGCTACGAAGGCATCTACTTCGCCGACGGCACGTGCATCGAGTTCCAGACGCGCACGAACAGCGGCGGACGCGGCGGCACGTACCACGTGGTCGTGTTCGATGAGGCACAGGAGCTGACGAACGCGCAGCAGGACGCGATCCTGCCGACAGTTTCAGCCGCAGGCGAAATCGATGAGGGCGAGAGCGACCCGCAGAAGATATACATCGGCACCGTGCCTGGACCAGAGTGCCAGGGAACGGTGTTCCGCGAATTGCACGACCGCGCGCATGAAGGCGAATCGTCGGTCTGGTGGCTCGAATGGGGCGCAACCGGCGATGCGCTTGCAGATGTCGATATCGACAATGTGGACCTGTGGTACGCGTGCAACCCCGCCATGGGGCGGCGCATGTCGGAAGCCACGGTGCGCGACGAGCACGACACGATGAGCCGCGACGGATTCGCCAGGGAGCGGCTCGGATGGTGGAGCCCCACGGCAGGTCTGCCTGATTTCGCGATACCGGCGAACAAGTTCGAGGGCCTGGCAGTGGACGCTGCGCCGACAGGCGGCCGCGTCGCCTACGGCGTCAAGTTCGCGCCGGACGGCTCGGAGGTATCGCTTGCGGCAGCCAGGCTGCACGACGGCAAGTGCTACATCGAGCAGATAAGGCGTGAGCCGATGGCGCTCGGCCTCGGATGGCTCGCGTCCTGGATCGCGGAGCGCAAGTCGAAGGGCTGCGCATGCGTGATCGACGGCAAATCGGGCGCGCAGGCGCTCGTGGACAGGCTGGAAACGATGCCTGTCAACTACATCATCACACCTAATGCGTCGCAGGTCGTATCGGCCTGTTCGACGCTGGTGGACTGCGTGAACGAGGGAACGCTGGAATGGTTCAGGCCGCAGAGCGACCTGCTCGACAGCGCGACTACGTCAACGCGCAGGGCAATCGGCTCCACGGGGGGCTGGGGATTCGGTGGCGAGAATCCCATACCGATCAGCGCGGCATCGCTCGCGCTATGGGGCGTCTACAACTCTAAACGGAACCCGGAGAGGAAGCAGAGGATCGGATGATAAACGGTTTCGACGGATTCGCCGCTGCCGAGGGCCTGCCGCGAGGCGAACGCGCCATCGCCGCGGAGCTGCTGGAAATCTACGGCGCCCACCTGACAGCGAACAAGGAGAAGGCGCGCTACTACGACCAGAAGATAACGGCGGGGGAGTGCAACCTTGGAATCGCGCTTCCAAGCGATCTCCGCAATTTCGAGATGGCGTGCTGCTGGCCTGAAAAGGCAGTGACTGCCCTGGCAGACCGCAGCCGCTTCGACGGATTCGTGAACGCGAACGGCGAACCGATGACCGAGCTGGACGACATCGTGCGGGACAACCGCCTGGTGTCAGCATACGGTATGGGCGTCATCGATGAGCTGAAGCACGGCGGCATCCTGGTCACGCTCGCGGCGAACCAGGCGTACGGCTGCCTTATCCGCTTCCATACGTTCGAGACCTCCGCTGCGCGCTGGAACGGCGCGTTGCAGCGCATCGACGCTGCGATGGCGGTCATCGATTCCAAGAAGTACGACGGCGACTTCCTGTACAGGCCGGCGCTCGTGAACCTGTACACCGACGACGCAACATGGGTGATCCAGCGTGTTGACGACGTGTGGCATGCCAGGCGCGCTGAGAACGGACTGGGGCGCTGCATGGCGACCGTCATGCGCAACCAGCCTACGAACGGCCAGCCGCTCGGCACGAGCCGCATCACGCGGTCGGTGCGCGCATTGACGCGCGGCTACATCCGCACGATGACGCTCGCGACGATCGGCCTGGAGTTCTCCACGAGTCCGCAGAAGTACCTCATGGGCGTGAGCGACGCGCAGTACGACGCGCTCATCAACGAGAAGTTCGAGCGTTACATCGACTCGATAATGCTCGGCACGGTGGACCCCGACACGGGGCAGATACCGCAGTACGGGCAGCTGGCGCAGGGCACGTTGCAGCCGCACGTGGACATGCTTCGTATGCTGTCCACGCAGTACGCCGCAGCCACGTGCCTGAGCGTGACCGATGCCGGCGTCGTGAACGACGCGAACCCGACGAGCTCCGATGCCATCAACGCGCAGAACGACAAGCTGATCCGCCGCGCGGAGGACCTGAACGCTTTCAACGCCGACGAGATGCGCGACGTTGCGCTCATGGCGCTTGCCGTCAAGCGCAACCAGTCGCTGGCGCAGCTGTCTGATGAGGACAAGGGCGTTATGGCGCACTTCCTGCCGCCGTCCATGCCGAACATGGCGGCGATGGGCGACTGGGCCGTGAAGAACGCGCAGGCGGACCCGCAGTTCGCAGGCACGGATGTGTATTACGAGATGCAGGGCTTCGACAAGCCGACGATCGCGCGCATCCAGGCGCAGAAGCGCAGGAACCGCGGCCTGGACGCCATGAGCATGTTCACGGAGGCCGAAGGTGCGACTGTCTAGGAAGGCGCTCGACGCATACAACGCAGCCATCAAGGAGCAGGGCGGAAATGCGGAAAAGGCAGCGCGCAGGGCGCTCGAAATATGGTTTGCAGAGAACCAAGGCGCTTCTGTCGCTGATGCGCGCGAGTTCTCCATCGCGCTCATGGGAGAAGTCGGGTACGTCTACGGCAACGCTGCGGGAGATGCCGCATACGCATTGCGCGATGTAATTGCGCAGGCTGAGGGCATCGAGCTGACCGATGATGACTACGAGTATTTGCCGGAGATGGAATACGTCGAAGATGCGGCGCACTATCAGGCAGGCAAGCTCAAAACTGGCGACACAGAAGGCTTCAAGGACGGTATAGCTGATGCTTCGCGGTACTTCGCAGAGCGCGGAGCGAACGACACGATGGCGCATTTTGCAGAGGTGGACAAGGGCAAGGCGAGGTTCGCACGCGTGCCTACGGGCTCAACGACATGCGACTACTGCCTGATGCTTGCCAGCCGCGGCTTCGTGTACCACAGCGAAGCCAATGCGCTCAACGCGAACCACCGGCACTGCGATTGCAGGATCGTGGAGGGATTCGCCGGCATGGAGGTCGAAGGGTACGACCCCGACAAGTACTACGACATGTGGAAGCATCCCGAGAAGTACGCGCAGCAAACATCGCAAGAATCAAAAGACGAAATAGCAGAACTGGCAAAAATCGATTCGAGCAAATATCCATCTAAGTTCACCGACACGAAAGGAAAACGCCAAAACTTTGAGATATTCACTGACGCTATAAACAGCGTTGATGGAGCAGACCCGAAAGTCCGCGAGATATTTGCCCGTATGGATGAGATTATCGACAGCGATAAGATTCCATCAGGCAATTTCGACGTCAAATACAGCGCAGGACGCGGTTCTGTCAACGTCTATTCAAGCCGAAGCACCGGCAAGGTGACGAAGCTGACAGTGAGCGTCCCAAAGATGACAGAAGAGAACATCAAAGGCACGGTCACTACAACGTCTCATGAGTTCGCGCACTTTATCGACCTTATGAAGGGCGAGTCGGCAGATAGATGGATGTCATCCAAATACAGCAGCTTCTTAAAACCTGACTATCTAAGCATGCCGCCAAGCGAACGCATAGCGGCTGCTGCTGCACGATCGGAGCAGATGAAGCCAAAAGGCAAGATTCTCGAAGTGATGAGATCTGCTGATGTAAGGTATAAATCTGCGACCGAAGAAGTCAATGCCTGGTATAGGGCAGAGTATGAGAGAATCGACGCGGATTATGAAAGCAGAGAATCGAAAACTTTAGAAGATCGAAAGCAGCAGCTCAAAGAATACAAGCGGTTGAGAAAAGAATACGATTCCAGGATGGATGTTGCACACCGTACAGCGATGGACGGTGTTGACAAGCTGGAGGATATCTACGACGCATTGAACGAGGGGTATCTTCGCGGTAAAATGATAGATGGTGTGGAAATACGATACGGCCACGGATATAGCTATTATCGAACCACATCAAAGCAAGTCGAGGAAATCTGGGCGAACTACTGCTCTCTGTCTCTTTCTCGCCCAGACCTAATCGAGCTGCTGCGTGAAGACCAACCGAGCCTGATCGAAAGCATGGATGCCATGCGTGACGATATCCTGGAGGGCTTGAATGGATGAGACCGAAAAGCAGATAACCATCATCCGACTTCTAAATGAAGTCGAAGTGCCTGATCCGCTCATGAACTACTTCGATTACGATTCGACAGATCTTCTCGATTTGAAAATCGATGTACTTGAGAAGATGCGGGGAGGCACATCAATCGATGATATCGACGGAGGCTATAGGATTTTCGAGTTACTTCCGATAGGCCAGCACTGGGATTAACTCGAATCAGAAGAGCTAACGCAAGCGTCCGAACGGGCGCTTTTTTATTGCCGGAAGGACGACGATGCGCATACTCATCGAAGTGCCGACCTACGACGGGCGCATATCGCAGGCTACATCGCAGAGCCTGTGGCGCCTGGACAAGTGCGGTCACGAGGTGGACTACAAGCCGCGTACCGGCTACGGCTGCGCCATGGCGCGCAACCGCATCGCAGCGGACGCGCTGAACGCCAAGTACGATTTCGTGCTGATGGTGGACAACGACATCGCGCTGCCGCAGGATGCGCTGGGCAACCTGCTGGAGCATGACACCGACTTCGCGATGGGGTACTACCTGAACCGCTACGCACGCGGAGAGAAGCGACTGACGACGCTCTATAAGGAAGGGCTCGGCTGGCGCATGTTCGACATGGACGAGCTGGCGGAGATGCGCAGCAACGGCGTCCGCACCGTCAAGGTGAAGGGCGGCGGCATGGGCTGCGCTCTTTTGAAGCCTAGGGTGTTCGAGCGGCTGCCGTTCCCGTGGTTCGAGTGGACGGACATCTCGCGCAAGTGCGGCGAGAAGGCCGACGCATACGAATGCACCGACGATTTCGACAGCGGCGGCGAGGACATAAACTTCTGCAACCGCTGCCGCGGACAGGGCATCGCAATCATCGCGGACACCCGCGTGGCGTGCGGCCATGAGTTCCGGGAGGTCGTATGGCCGAGCTGAAGCACGCCGTCTACTGCGGCACGCGAAAAGTGTACGACCAGATGGAAACCGCGGCGAAGTCGCTTGTGGCGAACACGCCAGTCGATTGCATCCACTTCCTCATCGAGGATGCGAAGTTCCCACGGCCGCTGCCCGACTTCGTGCAAATCCACGACGTGAGCAGACAGACGTGGTTCGACCGCAACGGTCCGAACGCCAAGACCGGCTGGACTTGGATGGTCCTGATGCGCGCGGCATTGTGCCATGTCCTGCACGACGTGGACAAGGTTCTGTCGCTGGACATCGACACGATATGCCACCGCGACGCGTCCGAGGTCTGGGAGCTGCCGATCGAGGATTGCTACTATGCGGCGGTCAGCGAGAACCACAAGAGCGGCAACGGACTGCAATACGGCAACATGGGCGTGTGCCTGTTCAACCTGAAGAAGCTGCGCGACGGCAAGGCCGACGAGGTGATAGGCGTCATAAACAAGCGCAAGTACACCTGGCCGGAGCAGGACGTGTTCAACTACCTGTGCCAGGGACGCATCTATGAGATGCCGAAGCGTTTCAACGACATGTCGTTCAACGGACCCGTCGAGGAACCAGTCATAACGCACTACGCGGGGCAGCGCAACGACTCGTGGACTGGCGACCGCGAACCTGCGCGCTACGCCGCCATGACATGGCATGAGGCGATCGCTGCGCGAAGGTACGCGAACATGGGGTCCGTGCTGTTCGCGTGCAACCACGATCTGGAACGAGACGAGAGCATCCGCGCGGTGTGGGACGCGTACAAGGGCAAGAAGGAGCTGATGCAGCCTGTCGAAGCCATCGGCAGGGCCCATGGTTATAAGGTAATCATCACAGACACACTGACGCCTTACGTGCCGAACAAGGACTACATACTCGTGAACATCGGGCATGGGATAACGGGCGGAAAACGCTACGCCATGGACGAGAAGCGGCGCGGCATCGACAAGCAGGGCTTGAAGCAGACCGACTACGTGATAAACGCGTCAACCAAGACGTGCGGCATCGTGGAGAAGCAGTACGGCATCCCGAAGGAGCGGGTGGTTCCGCTGGGTTTCCCGCGCTCCGACATGCACGTAGGCAAGCATAAAGGCGACGGCAAGACGTTCCTGGCGAAGTACAAACGCGCCTATCTGTACGCCCCGACGTTCAGGGGGCGCAACGACGGCGACAGGCTGCCGAACATCGACTGGGAGCTGCTTGACTCGATGCTTGACGATGCCGAGCTGATCGTGGTCAAGCGGCATTACTTCCAGCGCGAACCGATAGTCGTGCAGGACGTGGACAGGATCGTGGAGGTGACGCCGAACGAGGGCATCGAGCCGTACCTCATCGACTGCGACGTGGTTATAACCGATTACAGCAGCGTGGTGTTCGACGCCTACCTGCTCGGCAAGCCCGTCGTGCTGACCGTGGACGATGCGGACAAGTACCTGTCCACCCGCGGCATGTACTTCGACTTCCCGCAGGGGTACAGCTCTCGATGGCTGTGCGCCGAGGGCAACGAGGAAGATTTGCTCAATATGCTGCGCGAAGCTGCTCAAAACGGCCTGACCGATATGGAACGAGGATTCGTGGACGAAGTCGCCGACATGTGCGACGGGCACGCAGCAGAGCGCGTCTGCGAGTTCATAACATCGCTGCTGTAAGTAAGAGAACTTATTTACCGATGAACCAAGCGCCTCCGGGCGCTTTTTTCATGCCCACGCGGGGGCTTCCCGCGGATGACGACAGCCAAAGGCTGGAAAGGGGTCTGACATGACCGAAGAGAACACCGTAACGGTGGAAAACGCCACGCAGAGCGCATCTGCGGAGCAGGAACGCACGTTCACGCAATCGGAGATGGACGCCATCATCGGCGAACGCCTCAAGCGCGACCGCGCGAAGTACGCCGACTACGACGAGCTGAAAGCGAAGGCTGCCAAGTTTGACGAAGCTGAGGAAGCCAGCAAGAGCGAGTTGCAGAAGGCGGTCGAGGAACGCGACAGACTCAAAGCGGAGCTGGACAAGCTGCACGCGGAGCGCGAGCGCGCCGAGAAGGTTGCGAAGGTCGCAGCCGAGAAGGGCGTCGATGCTGCGCTGCTTGCGCGCATGTCGGGCGATGTGGACGAGAACGCCGAGTTCCTGAAAGCGCAGATGGAAGCCAAGCCGAAATACGAGCCCGTCCACGACGGCGGCGAGGCGAAGGCACCGCCTGCGAAAACGGAGATTCCCATCATCATCTAAGGAGGCCATAAATGGCACGCATCACCTCTCTGAACATCCTGCTGGACACTTCCGGCAAAGACCTTCTGGCCGAGCAGTACGGCGCTGTGATCGCCAACGTCCAGAAGAACTGCATCTCGCAGATGATCAAGAACACCGCCCTGTCCGGCACGCCCGGCGCAGGCACCTACGAGGCCAAGCGTTTCGTCAACAAGACCGCCCAGAACTACGGCACCGCCCGCGCCGCTGCCCACGGCCAGTACGTCGAGGCTCAGCCCGTGGTCGTCCAGGTCAATCAGAACAAGGAAATCGTGGTCGAGGTCGAGGACAAGGACGTTCTGCTGTACGGCGTTGACGCTCTCGTAGAGCGCGAAGCCGCTTCCGCGCAGAAGGCCATGATCCGCGCCCTGGAGCGCGCGTTCTTCACCGAGGCCGTCAGCGCAGGCAGCGCCGCAACCATCAGCGCCGCTACCATCGAGGGCCAGATGGAACAGCTCATCCAGGCTGTCGAGACCGTCGAGAACGATTTCGTTGACGGCGTCGAGCGCGATGACATCGTGGTTGTCTGCAACCCCGCGACCTACGGTGCGCTGCGCACCTATTTCGACAAGGTGGAGCAGGGCAACGGCACCGCCGAGTCCTTCGGCCGCTTCCACGGCGTCCGCGTCTTCAGCTCGGTCTACCTGCCCGACAGCGTCGATGCCATCGCCATGATGGAAGGCGCCATCGCGCAGCCCGTGCTGCCGAAGATCTACGGCGCAGAGCGCATCCCGCTGTCCGATGCGGTCGCCTTCGGCCTGTTCTTCTACTACGGAACCAAGGCCGTCGCCGCCGACCTCATCTTCAAGATGGCGTCTGCAACCACGACTGGCGCTTAACCATGAAAGCCGAGGTCATACGACCCTTCTACGACCTCGAAACGGGCCTTGGCTGCGTCCCTGAGAACTGCTACGCCGTCGGCGACACGTTCGAGGGGACAGCCGCCAGGGTGAATGGTTTGGCGTTGAAGGGATTCGTGAAGAAGCAGCCTGTGCAGCGTCGCAAGCAGGCAGCCGGGAAATAAGGGAGTGAGATATGTCGTCTTACGCGACCGTTGAGCAGTACGTCGCCCGGTTCGGCGCCGTGTCGAACGAGACCATGCTCCAAGAGTGCCTTGACGATGCGACAAAGGTCATCAACGTCGCGCTGGATCGCGCGGGGATCGACCGCTTGAATCCGCAGGGTGAGTTCGCCCAGAACCTGATGAGCGTATGCCGCTCCATGGCAAACCGCATTATGCCGACCGACACCGCGATGCCCCAGGGCGTCACGGGGTACTCGGTCGGCGCGGTCGGATTCACGGAGTCCTACAACTTCGCCACCGCCTACGGAACGCCGAAGCTGCTGCCGAGCGAGATGGCCTTGCTCGGCATCGGCGGCAGGATGGGCACAGCGCGTCCGTCCTACGGCAGGCTGGAGGCGGACGATGCTTAGGGGCGAGACCGCGACGATCTACACGCCCACCGTCACGTACGACGAGGCGAAGGACGAGATCGCAGAGTACACGCCCGTTACGGTCGGGAACGTCCTGTTCGGTCGCCCGACCACAGAGCAATACGACGAGGCGATGCGGCTCTACGGGGTACGCGCCCAGTACACGCTGGGCATACCCAAGACGTACACCGCATCGCTTCGCGGCTGCTATGTGACGAGGGCGCGCGACGCATCCGTGGCAAGCACTACGACCACGACGGGCGGGGAGCCTGACGATTCGCCGAAATACTGGATAGCAGGCGACCCGCAGCCGCTGCCGGCAGAGATATGCCCGACCCCATGGAACCGCGAGGCGATTGCGGGGTGGGTCGATGGGTGATATCGAAGTCAAGCTCAACCTCGCAGGCGTCAGGGAAGTGCTCAACAGCGACGCGGCGATTTCGGATTGCATGCAGCGCGCGCGCAAGATCGCGACGGAGGCGAACTCGCAGGCGCCCGAACACGGGTACGTTTCGAGTCCTCCGTTCGCCGTCGATGAAGCGCGGACGCGCAGGGGCAACCGATGCGCGGTCGTTTACACGCGCACGACTCTTGGAAAGCGCATGCAGGCGAAGCACAGCACGCTCACCAAGGCGCTGAGCGCAGGGAGGTGATGGAAGTGGACGTTGCGGCAACGCTCATCAAGTACCTGGACGAAGCCACCGCGCTCACCTGGTATCACAACGTCCCGCAGAACGCGCCGGATGAGTTCGGCACGCTCACGCGCGACGGCGGCACGACCGAGATCGTGCGCGACATCCCGACCGTGACGCTCATGGTGTACGCGTCCACGAGGGGGCGCGCGGCATCCCTGGCATCTTCCGTCAAGCGTTCGCTCATCGCGGCGAAGTGGGAGGTGGACAACGTCTTCGACGTGACCATCGAAAGCGACTACTACGACCCGCTCGACGGCATGCACCGTCACAGGATCACGGCAACATTAATCGTCAACGACTGACCCGCGGATGCGGGTTTCTTTAGGGGGTAAACATGGCGGCAAACAACACTGCTGATGTTTCCAACGTCAAGGGCGTCCAGGGCGGCTACGGTTTCTCCGCGCCCTACGGGACCCAGCCGTTCAGCGGCGCGGATCCGTTCGCCACGCTCGGTTCGAGCTTCGACAACATGGGATTCATCAGCTCCGACGGCATCGAGGAATCCATCGATACCAACACCGAGGAAATCACCGACATGAACGGCGAAGTGGTCTACGTCGCCAAGTCGAGTGAGACCGAGACGCTGAAGCTGACGCTCATCAGCATCACGCAGGCGTCGCTCTCCGAGTGGCACGGCCACGACAACGTGGACGCGACCGCAAGCACGTATTACAAGATCGAGCACACGTCCGCAGAGCATGACCAGCGCGTGTACGTCTTCGAGCTGCTGCTCAAGGACGGTCGCAAGTGGCGCAAGGTCGTGCCGAACGGCCAGGTGACCGAGGTCGGCTCCATCGTCCACGCATCCGGCGACGTGGCTGGGCGCGAGATCACCATCACGTGCTCGCCCGACACCGACGGCGTGCGCGTCTACGACTACATCGAGAAGGAAACGACCACGACCACGACAGGCGCATAGCCTGGAAGGAGCTGTCAGATGACCGACGAATCGACCATCAGGAACATCGAAGTGGACGGCATCGCGATGGAGATCGACACCGCGAGGCTTGAGGATGTCAGATTCACCTACGCTCTCGGCAAGGTGTCCGCGGCGGAAACGCCCGATGCGGAGAAGCTTGTCTGGTACTCGCGCATGCTCGATGCGCTGCTCGGCGACGATGCGTACAGCATCATGTGCAAGGTCGCTGACGGAGGGGTGCTGGACGCTGAGCGGTGGAACGGCTTCTACACGAAGGTCCTGGAAGAGGTCGGTCGAAAAAACTGATGCTGCTCGCCGGCTTCATGGCCAAGAGGCCATGCGAGCTGCGAGCGGACTTCCAGCGCGTCTACGGGCTGAACATCGATGAAATGGGCGAGTCATACAGCGTCAGGCATGCGGCTGACCTTGCCGCCATGCTGCCGCGTGACTCGCTCGTTTTCAGAGCTGACTATCCCGCGCTCGAATGGAGCGACGAGATGTACATGCTCCGCAACATCGAATACATGACCCGGATACTCGTCTGGCAGAACACGAAGGACGGGCAGAAGGGCATTAGAAAGCCAAAGCCCGTCGAGACGCCCGACGAACGCGCGAAGCTGCGCGAGAAGGTGGCTGCCACCGACTGGCGCTACATCGCCGAACAACTCGATATCGACTTAGGAGGTGAAGCGTGGCAGACCTAGCGACAGCCTATGTCAAGATCGTGCCGTCGCTCAAAGGCGCACAGAGCACCATCACGAAGGAGCTCAACGGCGTCGATTCCAAATCGAGCGGCAAGAAGATAGGCGAGGGCATCAAATCCGGCATCGGCTCGATAGCCATCGGAAACTTCCTTGCGAACATACTGACGAGCGCCGCTGAAAAAGCGGTGTCCGCTATGAAGAACATCATCGTCGGCGCGTTCGACAACTACGCCGACTACGAGCAGCTGGTAGGCGGCGTCGAGAAGCTGTACGGCGAATCGTCCCAGAAGCTGCTCGCATACGCCGACCAAGCGTACCTGACGATGGGCAAATCGAAGAACGCCTACATGGAGCAGGTGACGAGCTTCTCGGCGGCGCTCATCAACGATCTTGGCGGCGATACCGCTGCCGCAGCGGACCAGGCGAACAAGGCCATGTCGGTCATCGCCGACAACGTATCCGTCTTCGGCAGCAACGTCGAGGATGTCGAGAACGCATTTCAAGGTTTCGCAAAACAGAACTACACAATGTTGGATAACCTCAAGCTGGGGTACGGCGGAACCAAAACCGAGATGGAACGGCTCATCGCTGACGCGAACGAGTACGCAGCGTCCATCGGCCTGGCTTCCGATCTGACAATCGAAAACTTCTCCGATGTCGTCACGGCAATCGACCTCATCCAGCAGAAGCAGGGCATCGCCGGAAACGCGATGAACGAATCGCTGAACACGATATCCGGCTCGATAGCCGCGACGAAGGCTGCGTACGACAACCTGCTGACCGTCCTGGGCGACCCGAACGGGGATATCGACGCGGCAGTGGCGGCACTGGTGGACCAGGTCGCGAACTCAGCGGAGCTGATAATCCCGAAGATCACCGACATCATGATCGCGCTGTCAGAGGCGATTCCAGAGCTAATCGACAAGATGCTGCCCGTGCTCGAAGAGCATGCAGGCGAACTCATCGATGCGCTCGCGAAGGTGATCGCGGCGCTCGCCCCGGTCATGCTCGAAGCCGCTGGAATCCTGTTCCTGGCTCTGATAGACGCGCTCGTGGAGGTCGGGAAGAACCTGGTCACCAACCTGGGCAAACTGGTCATGGAGCTCGTGCAGAAGATACTCGACGGCGTAGGCCCCGCGATGGAGGCCGCCGGCGAGTTCATGCAGGGCATCCTTGAGACGATAGTCGGCTTCTTCTCCAGCATGTGGAATGCCGGAGCCGAGCTGGTGAGCAACCTCATCCAGGGCATCGCGGCATGGGGCCAGAGCGTCGTTGACTTCTTCGCTAATATCATCGATTCGGCAGTGCAGACAATCTCGAACTTCTGGCAGCACCTGTACAACGCAGGCGTCAACCTCATCAACGGGCTCGTGCAGGGCATCGCGGACAGCTTCTGGGCCGTCATCGACACCATCGCCGGCGGCCTGTCGAACGCGTACAACGCCGCGCTTGAGTTCCTGGGCATCGCATCGCCGTCAAAGCTGTTCGCATCCGTCGGCGAGAACACGATGCTCGGCTTCGCGAAGGGCATCGAGAGCGCATCGTCGGCAGCCGAGAAGTCAATGGCAAACGCCATGTCCGATGTGTACGGCGCCGCCGACGGCGTAGCGTCCGTGTCCATGAGGGCGGAGGCCGAGGGAGCAGGCTCCATGGCCGCCGAAGTCGCATCGCTGCGCGAAGAGCTGCGCCAGATGCGCCTGATCCTCAACATCGACGGCAGGGCGTTCGCAGAGGCTACTGTCGGAGAAATCGACAGGGCGATGGGAGCAATGAGCAGAAGGGCATACGCACGATGACGAACACAACATACGAACCGCTCGAAAACGCGCCGTACGTGCTGTTCACCGTCGAGGACACGGGCAGGCAGTACCGATCGTCCACGAGCGTCGAGCCCGAACCGATGGGCATCGGCATCACGACGACGACGGGCCCTGAGCCCGAACCCGGCATCATCGGCTGGAATCTCGTGCTCAACGGCTTCGAGATAGCAGATGCTGTGGCGAGGAAGTACGAAGTCACGGTGCCAGGACGCGACGGCACGCTCGACCTATCGAATGCGCTCGGCGGCGTGTACTACGAGAACCGCAGGATAGAGATGAGCTTCTCGTGCGTCAACTATATCGCCGATATGTTCCATGTCCTGGCATCCGATATGCGCAACGCGCTCGACGGCAAGATCGTGCGCGCGGAGTTCTCGCATGACACGACGTTCTTCTGGCGCGGCAGGGCGCAGGTTGATGCTAAGTGGTGCGGCAGATGGTCGAAGATATCCGTGACAGTGGACGCTGAGCCGTTCAAATACAACGTCACATCGTCGTATGATCCATGGCTGTGGGACACGTTCAACTTCTACTCCGGCATCATCACGCAGGCATCCGACATCGAGCTTACCGGCGAGACGGTGAGCGAGGTGCTGCCGGCAGACCCGGCGCGCGGCAAGCCGACGCTGTGGCTCAACACGGGCAACGCGCAGGCGCGCCTGTCCACAGAGAAGGTCTGGCACACGCTGAAGCCCGGCGCGAACATGATCCCGGAGATACGCCTTAACCCGGACGGCGAGACCACGCTGCTGCTCAACGGCACGGGCTCGGTGGGCATCGAGTACAGAATCGGGAGCCTCTAATGTATGAGATAAGGCTTGCGGACGGCTCGCCTATCTACTACCAGGGCGACGCCGATTACACCGCATACAACATCGAGTGCTACACGGCGAAGGGCGACGCGGGGTACGTGAAATTCACGCTGCCAAAGTCGAACCCGGCGCACGGCACGCTGTCCACGCGGTCCAGCATCGTCAAGATGCTGCTCGACGGCGAGTCGCTCGGCTTCTACGAGGTGCGCGAGATAACGCACGGCATCGAATACGACGAGCAGGTGTACGCGGTGGGCGAGCTCGCATGGCTGTACGACTCAGTTCAGCCGCAGGCCGAGTTCCACGATGTGACGCCGCGCGGCTTCCTGGCTGCGCTGCTGAACGTCCACAACTCCCAGTGCCCCGACCATCAGTTCTCGGTCGGCATCGTTGACGTCACGGATCCGAACGACTCGCTGTACCGATTCACCAACCGCGAGACAACGCTTGACGATATACGCGAGAAGCTGGTGGACAGGCTGGGCGGCCAGATAAAGCTGCGTCGCGCAAACGGCGTGCGCTACATCGACTACCTGACCGACGCCACGTACGGCACGGAGTGCACGCAGCGCATCTACTTCGGAGAGAACCTGATGGACTACTCCGACACCATGACGGCGGCTGACGTGTGCAGCGCGGTCGTGCCGCTCGGATGCAGGCTCGAAAACGACGCAGGCGACAACTCGACAATCGGCAACCTTGAGAAACGCCTCACGATCGAAGGCGTTAACGGAGGCGCCGACTGGATATCGAGCCCGCAGCTGGTCGAGCGTTTCGGCAACGTCCGCACCGTGAAGGTATGGGACGATGTGACCGTGCCGCAGAACCTGCTGTCGAAGGCGCAGAAGTGGCTCGCGTCGGACCAGTTCGAGCGCATGCACCTGACTGTGAGGGCAGTGGACCTGTCGCTCACGTCCACCCAATTCGAGAGGTTCCGCTGCGGCGACTCGGCGGTTGTCGCAGCGGTTCCGTACGGGCTGGAGCGGCGCTTCCCGATAACGGTCAGGACGTACCATCCAGACTCGCCCGAATCGGACACGATAGAGCTTGGCGATGCGGTGGCGGTGTCGTACGTCGCGACGCAAAACGCGCTTAACAAAGCGTTCGCGTCCACCGAGCAAGAATCGACGTACCGCCAGACGCAATGGCTCACGGAAGCGATCGAGAACGTCACGGCGATGATGGTCGGGTCGCGCGGCGGCTACAAGTACACCGAGTACGACCAGGAGGGGCGCTGGCTTGCCGAGTACATCCTGGACTCGGACGATCTGGAAACCGCGCAGATCGTGCGCAAGGTCAACCTGAACGGCACCGCGTACTCCACGAACGGCTACCAGGGACCGTACGAGACCGCCATCATGGCGAACGGCATCATCCTGGGCAAGTACATCCAGGCTCACTCGGTGACCGCCGAGAAGATAAGCCAGGACTACACGGCGATGTGGGAGGATGCCGACACGCAGACGCTGAACACCGCCAGGACGGAGTTCAAGGCGGCGGATGCGCAGATAAGCGCGAAGGTCTCGCAGGTCGAAGAGACCGCGACGGGCATCAGGACGGACTTGCAGGCTGAAATCAAGGTGCGCGCCGACCAGATATCGCAGACGGTCAAGCGTGGGCAGATAAACTCGACCATCGCGCAGACTGCCGAGACCATCTATATCGAGTCGAACAAGTTCGGGTGGAACTCATCGAACAGCTCGATGACCACATCCGGCACTTTGACTGCGAAGAATGCGACGTTCACGAACTGCACGATCGATGGACTCTTCTCGTGCGATTCCAGCAATACGAGAGTCAGAATCAACGGCGGATACATAAATTTCTTCGGCAGGAAGTCGGAAGGTGCGGCCTGGCAGCAGGGTACGCGGATGTACTCGACGCTGGCGAGCGACGGCAGCCCGATGCTCAACATCAACACGACACTAAGCGGCTATACGTCTGATATAAACATGTGGTCGCGCTATATCATTCTCGAATCGTACAACGGCGGAGCAAAGTCGTATACGGGCGGCTACCTGTCAGACCTCAGAATCGCGAACAACACAATCGTACTTTCGTCAAGGAATGGGCAATCGGGCACGAACGCGAGAAACACGAATCTATCGCTCGATCAGGGCAACATCAAAATCGACCTCGCCCAGGGCGGGATCATCGATACCTGGATACGCGTATCGCATGACAAGGTGGAAATCAAAGGCCACCTGTATGTCAACGGCACGCTTATCGCATAGGGGGGTTGAAATGCAGATGATGCTCATCGCGGCTGACGAGATATACAGCGCCGCATTGCAGATACTCAACCATTACGGGGTGGAGGCGAAGGCCGTCCCGCTCATAGTGGAAGCGGCGGCTCACCGCTTGGAATCGTTCGCGCTCGGCGCGATGGCTCGTGAGCTTGCAGAACTATCCGAAACGAAGGAACCCGAGGACAGCGAGGTGGAAAATGGCTGACATTTCAGCGGAGATCGCGGCATTCCAGAACGCCATCTACGGCGAGGATGTGCGCGGCTCGATGATAAGCGCCATCGAGAAGATTAACGACGTTGTCGAGGACAACGAGGACGAGGTCGCGTCGTTCACGACCGCCATCGAGACCGCGATATCGAATGCGGAGACGGCGACGGCGGATGCCGTCGAGGCGACCACCAATGCGAACACCGCGACAACTGCGGCGAGCACTGCTGCAACGTCCGCGAACACCGCGGCGGCGAACGCGACCAGCAAGGCGAACGCGGCGGACGCGCTGAACTCTTCGGTGCAGACCGCGGAGAACGCGCGCGTGATCGCGGAGACCGCGAGGGCGACCGCCGAGACCGCCAGGGCGAGCGCGGAATCGTCCCGCGTGACCGCAGAGACGGCGCGCTCCAACGCCGAGACGAACCGCACGAGCAACGAGGCGACCCGCCAGGAGTCGGAGTCGGCGCGCATCTCGTCGGAGAACACGCGCATCTCGAACGAAGCGACCAGGCAGGCGCAGGAGACGTCGCGCCAGTCCGCCGAGACCTCGCGCGTGAGCGCCGAGTCGAACCGCTCCACGACGTTCGCGGCGATGCAGGCATCGTTCGCCGAGATGGAGCAGCAGGTGCTGCCGCCCGCCACGTACTCGACGCTGGGCGGCGTAATCATCGATGAGGAATCGGGCATGACGGTTAGCTCCAGCGGCCTGTTGTCGTTCGAGGCGGGCGACTTCCTGACCACCGACGCGGCGGCTGCGACCTACGCGACCATCACGACCGTGAACGGCAAGGCGGACTCGTCGCACACGCACGCCGCGACCGACATCGCGAGCGGCACGCTGGCGGTCAACCGAGGCGGCACGGGCGTGTCCACTGCGGCGGCGGAGCGCGATAGGCTGGGACTCGGCTCGACCACGGGCGCGCTGCCAGTCGCCAACGGCGGCACGGGGTCCACTAGCGCAGGCGATGCGCGCACGGCGCTGTCCGTGTACTCGACCACCGAGGTGGACACCGCGCTCGCGGGCAAGGCTGCGTCATCGCATACGCATGCGGCGACCGACGTTACCAGCGGACAGCTCGCGATCGCGAACGGCGGCACCGGCGAGTCCACGGCGGATGCCGCGCGCCAGGCGCTCAACGCATCGCGCGAGTGGTACGCGACCAGCTCGACGGCGGCTGGGACCGCCGCGAAGGAGGCAACCTGCACGGGCTTCGTGCTGGAAGAGGGCGTCGCGGTGGACGTGCGCTTCACCAACGAGAACACGGCGGCATCGCCCACGCTCAACGTGAACTCCACGGGCGCCAAGGCGATTTACGCGAACAACTCGACCACGGCGGCGAACTGCAAGTGGATGGCTGGCGAGACGGTGCATTTCGTCTACGACGGCACGTACTGGCGCATGGCGAACTCCGTGGCGATAAACTCGCTCCGGGAATCCGTATCCCATTTCAACAGCAACACGGGTACTTACTCTGGCAACCTGAACAATGCGCCGACTGGATCGTCGTTTGTGACCGTAGCGAACGTGAGCAACGCGCCGTCGACCTCCGCGTCCTACGGCTTCGTAGTGGCGCTCGGCAACGTGCAGCTCTTCGTGGAGTTCACGGGAACGTCCACGAACTCCGTCAAAATGTACGTCAGGTTCTACACGAACAGCCAGTGGTATCCGTGGCGAGGCGCTACGTTCTCGTAGGGCTACAGCTTCGTCCATGAAGTCCATGTCGAGCCTGAATAGCCCCTCGTCCACGTGTCGCCGTTCGAGCGGCATGCACGCTGGTATATGTACGATCCAGCGCCGCCTATGTCGAAGACCTCGATAGCAAGCAGCGCGGCAGCGGGTACGTTTGACGAGCCTGAATTGAGGAAATAGACCCCTCCCGTCTTCAATGCGTTCGCGTCGAGGTTAGAGTACGCTCCTTCGTGCGCGATTTTGGATACGGATTACTGCGGAACACTCAATTCGACGGAGCCGAACAGGTTAGATTTCCCAGACGGCATCACGCCGTATCTGCTGGGTGCGCGTCTGGGTTTTTCAAGTGCAGGCAATCGATTGTTAGGAGGCAGGCGGTGGACATCACGCCGTATCTGGGACCCATAGTCACCGCGCTCATCGCGTTCGGCGCGACGTACGCGGCATTCTCGGCGAGGCTGACGAAGCTCGAAACGATGATAGAGGACCTTCGCCGCGACGTGGAGAAGCACAACCAAGTGGTCGAGCGGACATACAAGCTGGAAACGGAGGTGGACAACCTCTATCACCGTTACGACGAGCTGCGCTTGGACGTGAAGGACGCAAAGATCGGCGGTACTGAATGATAGACGACTTCACGCCCATCGTCCACCGCCTGCGCGGTCGCCCCGTCAAGCTGTACGCCGTCGCGGATGTCCACATCGGCGCGAAGGAGGCGGACATCGAAGGCTTCCAAAAGTTCCTCGGAAAAGTAAGGAACGAGCCCGATTCCTACTTAGTGATTGTCGGCGACGTGCTGAACAACGGCATCAGGGACAGCGTGACGAACGTCTACGAGGAAACGATGCCGCCATCGCAGCAGATCGATTTCGCCGCCGAGCTATTTGCGCCAGTGGCGGGAAAGATTCTTGCCGCTGTCGGCGGAAACCACGAGCAGCGCAGCGTCAAGGCGGTTGACCTCGACCCGCTGTTCCAGGTGTTCTCCATTCTGCGCATCCCCGACGTGTACCGCCAGAACTTCGCGTTCGTGCGCGTCGTGCTGGAGAGGGGCAACACCAAGGACTTCTACTCGCTCTACCTGACGCACGGCAAAAGCGCGTCCAGGCAGCGGAAGTTCGCCCAGGCTGCGGTCGAGGGAGTGGACGCGATAATCACCGGGCACACGCACAGCGGACTGGTCGAGCGCAACGCCAGGCTGGTGTTCGGGCAGCACAACCAGATAAGCGTCAAGCCGGTGATA
>Ga0310696_10003460_pt1 | contig 19712 bp, 10 predicted proteins | sample AusTroGonzalo_MG_4_FD_203885 | JGI IMG/M metagenome (GOLD analysis project Ga0310696, IMG submission 203885) | Bovine rumen microbial communities from tropical cattle in Woodstock, Queensland, Australia - Gonzalo_02 (v2) (version 2) | ecosystem: Host-associated > Mammals > Digestive system >... | reverse complement strand
CGAAACATCCATGGATGGTACGGACTTGCAATTCCCATGGCCGCGCCATCTAGGTGCGCAAAACGTTATTCTCGCTGTATCGCAAGGAAAAACGAACCTGTATATGGGGATAGTCAACGGACACTAGAATTGCGTAAGCCAATCTATCGCCAGGCTTAGTGGGGTATTGTTTGGAGAATGGTATGAAATTTTTACAAACGGTATTGCTTATAGCACTTTGTGCCGTGTATTGCATGGCGGGCTATTCTTTTGAATCTCCGATAGTACATCGCTTGCCAAAACCGGATGTTAAACTTACTCAAGGTGATGTTCGTGTATTGGTAATTCTTGTGGAATTTGCGGATGTACGATTCTCAAACCCTGATCCAGTATCTCAATTTACGGATTACTTAAATAAAGAAGGTTACAGCGAATACCATAACCTTGGCAGCGTTAGAGATTATTTTATAAAGAACTCCATGGGAAAATTTCGGCCTATATTTGACGTATATGGACCGGTGACGCTGCCTAGTAATAAAGAGTATTATAATGTAGATAGTGCAAGACAAGTCGTAAGCATAGCCCTGGATTCACTCGACAATAAGGATGAAATCGATTTTTTTAGGTACGATAATGATGGTGATGGTGCTGTTGATTTTTTAATTGTATTTTATGCGGGGATTAGTGGACACGATAATCTTTTGGCTAGGGTTCTATCAACGCACGCGTTTGTACTTGGCAACTGGCAAGACGCATTATCAGGAAAGAAAATGAAGGATGGTTTATTTGTCAATCGCCTTGCTTTTGTTAATGAAATTAATGGGAGCGTGTATAGACATGATAATACGACAACAACTTTAAGTGAAATTGGTCTTACTATTCATGAATTTAGTCATGTTCTTGGCCTTCCTGATCTTTATGTTGGTAGAGGTGCTGTTGCAGGAAGGTGGTCTATTATGGATGGAGGTGGTTATAATTGCACTCCTCAGTCCGACAAAAAATGTGCTCCTCCTCTTTATTCGGCTTTTGAAAGAATGTTATTAGGTTGGCTTTCACCAATAGAAATTAAATCAAATGGAAAAATCCAGATGAATAAATTAGACGATAACGTAGCCTATAGCATTACGAATCCGGATAATCCTGATGAAATGTATCTATTGGAATACCGCACTAATAAGGGTTGGGATATTGGTCAAGACAATTCAGGGATGCTGATATGGCATATTGATTATGATTCAACCCTTTGGAATGTATTTAAAGTTAATCATGAAAATTTTATGCATGTTGACATTATTGAAGCTACTGATCATTATGTACATGTTTCGGGTGAGTCAACTCCCTATGACGTTTTCCCTGGAAAGGGGAATGTCACCGAGTTCAACAAGTTTGTCTTCTGGAACGGACTCGATATGAACATTACCCTTTCTGATATAACGGAATCGCCTGATAAGGAGTATGTTACGTTCAACGTGACCATGGGTGAGCCGTTCATGAGGGAATTGTCTAGCAGTTCATCTGTTGATTCAATAATTTTCATATCGGATTGGACACGTCTAATTTCGGCATCTTCTATAGCTGTATCTAAAAACTTGTTGCGGCAAGCCTGTGTCATCTCGCAAAACGGAATGGTTCACATCACCACTCCGTTGCAGGGTTTAAAAAATGTCCGGATGTTTTCTCCCAACGGTCAGCTTTTATTCGAAACATCCATGGATGGTACGGACTTGCAATTCCCATGGCCGCGCCATCTAGGTGCGCAAAACGTTATTCTCGCTGTATCGCAAGGAAAAACGAACCTGTATATGGGGATAGTCAACGGACACTAGGAATGACGATGGACTTTTGCGTCATGAACGGCGAAAGCAGTGAAGGATGATGTGAAGAGCGTTCTCTGCCTACCGCCTACTATCAATAGCCCATACCTCAAAGCGAAGCGTGCTCAAAGCGCTTTAGCGCGACCCCTTACCTTCACTGGATTCTTCACTCCACTTCGTTCCGTTCAGAATGACGAAACGCTTTATTCTCTCGTCTCTCGTCATTGCACTTCGTGCTAACTACTGGGCTCAATCATGCCAAAAACAAATTTTTGTCGCGATATTCGCCCTATGTAGTTATCGTCTCTCGTCTCATTTATTATCTTGAGTAACAAATAAATATGCTGTGGAATAACCGTCTGGCACCGGTGGTGTGACGGCTTTTCAGAGTTTAAACTAAAACATTTGTTTGAGAACTTGGTGGGCGCTTCTTTGCGTGCGCTTTCCGTCTCTCGGACGACAACTTATATAGATGACAGTTAATGTCATACAGGAGGTTTTTTAATGCCTACAAAGTCTATTGTGACTGGCGCATCTCGCGGTATCGGTCTTGCCATTGCAAGGGAACTTGCATCTCGCGGTTCCGATGTCGTGCTTATTTCCCGTGGCGGCTGCCCGGAACAGGCCGAAGCTATCGCCAAGGAATTCGGCGTCAAAACGTTCACCTTCGCCTGCGACGTGAGCAATTCCGAATCCGTGAAGGATGCTTTCAAACAAGCTATCGACGCACTGGGTGGGGTAGATTGCCTCGTGAACAATGCCGGCATCACCCGCGACGGCCTCGTACTACGCATGAAGGACGAAGATTTCGACAACGTTATCGCAACGGACCTCCGCTCGACGTTCCTCTGCACAAGAGCCGTCCTCAGGACCATGATGGGCGCCCGCAAAGGCAGCATCGTGAACATCGCAAGCTTGAACGGTATCAGGACTCAGGCCGGCCAGGCCAACTATGCCGCCGCTAAGGCGGGCGTTATCGGCATGACCAAGTCCAATTCCATGGAATTCGGCTCCCGCGGCATTACAGTAAATGCTGTCGCCCCGGGATTTATCGATACGGACATGACCGCCGCCATGAGCGAAGAAACCCGCGCAAAATATGCCGCCCAGATTCCGCTGGGCCGCCTCGGTCAGCCCGAAGATGTGGCCAAGGCAGTCGCATTTTTAGCCTCCGATGACGCCAAATACATTACCGGACAGGTAATTGGTGTCGATGGGGGCTTGAACGCATAGAAATATTTTATTAAATTTGGACAAAACTTTTTCCCATGGAGAAAAAAATGAACGAAGAAATTTTCAAGAAGGTCACGGACGTGATCGTTGCTAAGTTGGAAGTCAAGGCTGAAGATGTCAAGCCCGAATCTGAATTCGGTAATGACCTCGGTGCCGACTCCCTGGACCGTGTTGAGCTCGTGATGGCCCTCGAAGACGAATTCGACGTCGAAATCCTCGATTCCGATGCAGAAAAGTTCCAGAAGGTTTCTGACGTTGTCGCTTTCCTCGAAGCTCACAAGAAGTAATCTAGTTTTGCTTTAGCCCACAACAGTTGGGTAAAGATTGAACTTTGGGTCCCCGGTATCGCCGGGGATTCTTTTTTAGTTAATAGTGGTTAGTTTAGTTAATAGTGGTTAGTAAACAGTGGTTAGTGATTAGTGAATTGGATGCAAGATTCGCAAAAGTTAATGATTGTTGACTAGTGACCACAGACCAAAATCAGATTATCTAGTAACTCAGAACTGGTAACTAGGAACTAGATTTTTTAATTTATGTTTGCATTTTAACCATATAAGGAGATTCTGTTGGAAGAACAAAACCTGCTCCACAAAATCCTAAAACTCTGGTTTCGCCAGAAGTCCGGGGACGGGCTTGAGGCTAAGCTTGGGTATAGGTTCCGCGATCCTGAACTGCTGGCCCATGCACTTGTCCACCGCTCGTTTCTCTTAGGGAAGGATGTGCCCTACGCGAATAATAACGAACGTCTGGAGTTTTTGGGCGATTCCGTCCTCAATATGCTTACGACGGAATATTTGTATAAGACATATCCGCTAGATCCGGAGGGTGAACTCTCCAAGCGCAAGAGCGCCATCGTTTCGGGCCACGCCTGTGCCCAGTCGTCCAAGGAATGGTCGTTGGACGAGTACGTGAAGATTGGTAAGTCCGAGGCCAAGATGGGTGGTCGGGGTAAAGAAAGCATTCTCGCCGATGCCTACGAGGCGGTGCTTGGCGCAGTCTATCTCGACGGCGGTCTCGACGAAGTCCGTGCAATTTTGAACAAGTTCCACTTCCCGCGTGTACAGGAAATCATCAACGCGACGGACTTTGTGAATTACAAGAGTGAACTTTTGGAGTTCTGTCAAGGCAAGTTGCGCTGCGCACCGGAATACGCAATCGTAGGAGAAGAGGGACCGGAGCACCTGAAACTGTTTACGGTCGAAGTCCGCGTGAATGGCAAGTCGTACGCTCGCGGCCAAGGTCCGAACAAAAAGAAGGCGGAACAAGAGGCTTCGCGCCTTTCGTTAGACATCCTTAAAGTCGAAGTCGCCGAAGCCGAGGCTAAAAAAGCCGCCGCTCCCAAAATCAAACAACCCGCACACCACGTCGGTTTGCCGTAGCAGGTGTGGGCTATGGGCACGCACCTGCGGTGCTTTGGGGTATGAGGTTATTGTAATAAGAAAAGCCCAAAGCCTTGCAAAGCAAGGCAATCCCAAAGCGAAGCGTGCTGAGAGCTCTTTAGTGTGACCCCATACCTCATAGCCCATTCTTTTCTGCCAAATGCGGCGAAGCCGCTATTTTATTATCTTATCCTTCATGAAAACTTTCTCCCTCCGTACTTTACTAGCCCTGCCGATGGCTGCGGCTCTCGCTTTTGCTCTTTCCGCCTGCAATGAATCCGGCGATTCCAAATCCGGCCAATCTACGAAAGCCTCGAAAAAAGGCGCTCCCGTTTCCGAAGTGGATTGCCCGATTCTCCCGCTCGATTCCACGGCGACCGGCGAGTTCGACCCGATAGCCTCGAAAGAAGCCCGTGCCTGCGGCTCCATCACGCTTTGGGGCTCCGCCATGCCCAAATCCTTCAACATGTGGGAAGACTACAACAGTTTCTCCGCCGAGCTCATGAACATGATGTTCGAACCGCTCGTGAGCCTGCACACCACCGAAGACCGCGAAGTCGGCATTCTCGCCGACAAGTGGGAAGTCTCCGAAGACGGCAAGACGTTCACGTTCCATGTCGATCCGCGCGCTAAATGGAGCGATGGCAAGTCCATCACCGCCGAAGACGTGCAGTTCTATTACGACGTCATCATGGACGAGAAAAACCTCACGCCGATTTTCAAGGTTGGGCTCAGCCGCTTTGAACGCCCGGAAGTCGTCGATAGCCTCACGGTCCGTATGACCGCCAAGGAATCTCACTGGGGCAACTTCTGGGAAGCCGCCGGCATGCTCGCGTTCCCGAAGCACGTGTGGGGAGGCAAGGACTTCAACAAGATCCGTTACGAGTTCCCGGTCGTCTCCGGCCCGTACATCATCAAGACGTTCCGCGAAGACCGCTTTGTCGAACTCCAGCGCCGCAGCGACTGGTGGGGTTTCAAGAAGAACTGGAACCACGGCAAGTACAACTTCCAGAAAATCCGCTACCGCTTCATGAACGACCAGACGAAGGCGCTCGAAGCGTTCAAGAAGCAGGACTTCAACGCTTACGCAATTTACACGAGCAGCATCTGGATGAAACAGACCGACTTTGACGCCGTCAAGAAGGGCTGGGCCGTCAAGCAGCGCATCTACAACAAGGAACCGATTGGTTTCCAGGGCATGGCCATCAACCTCCGCAAGGCGCAGTTCCAGGACGTCCGCGTCCGCAAGGCTCTCTCGTACCTCTTGAACCGCGAAGCCATGAACGAGAAGTACATGTACGGCCAGTACTTCCTCCTCAACAGCTACTATCCGGACCTTTGGGCCAATAACCAGAACCCGACGGCGCCTGTCTATAGCTACAATCCCGAAAAGGCCCGTGCGCTCTTTGCCGAAGCGGGCTACAAGGTGAACGCTCAGGGCGTTCTCGAAAAAGACGGCAAGCCGTTTGCGATAAACTTCATCACGAGCCAGGAAGACTTGCGCCATCTCACGCTTTTCCAGGAAGACCTCAAAAAAGTCGGCGTCGTGGCGACTATCGAACAAATGAGCCAAAGCACGCTCCGCAAACGCTTGGATGATGCGGACTTCGACCTTTACTGGGTGAACTGGGGCGCAGGCCGTCTCCGCGACCCTGAAGCGAGCTGGCATTCTAGAACTGCGCTGGATAAGGGTACGAACAACCTTGCTGGCGTTCAGGACAAAGTCGTCGATAGCCTCATCAACTTGCAGAAGACGGAATTCGACCTCGCCAAGCGCAACGAAATCTTGAAAGCGCTTGATAACCGCCTCGCCGAAATTGTCCCGTACGTGCTCATGTGGCAATGCGACCACCACCGCATCCTCTACTGGAACCGCTACGGCATGCCCGAAAAGGTGCTCGACCAGTTCAATCGCGAAGATGCCATCCCCGTCTACTGGTGGGTGGATCCGGTCAAGTCCGCTGCACTCGACAAGGCTATGAAATCCGGCGAAAGCTTGCCCATCCCGCCGTTCGATATTAGGTAGTAGGAAGTAGATAGAACTTGGGGCTTTAGCCCAATCCAGTGAAGGTATGGGCTATGGGCGTGGCCAAGGTTGGTGAGCCTGTCGAATCATGGGGTATGGGGTTTGGTAGAACATTCCCTTTAAAAAAACGAATCCCGGCTCGGCAGCCGGGATTCTTGCGTAAATCAAATAACCAGTAACTATTGACTAATGACCAAGGACCAATAGCCAATAACTAGAACTTGAATTCGACGTCTACGGTAAATCCAGTAGCATCTCCTTCCATTTCAATTTTCCTACCCCCGTCTTTAGCCCTGTGCTTCAGATCCTGGCTACGAGCGATAATTTGGCCGTTGATGGAAAGCTGGTCGGTTATGTTAAAGCTTGCGCCGACCCAAATCTTGTATTGCTGGGACCAGCTATCGTGCAAGTCGACATCCTTGTTGCCGTTGTCATATTCTGACTTGAAAACGCGGAACCAAAGCTGTCCACCGATCAAAAGCGTTACTGGTGCGGCGGGGAGCGTGTAGTCGAATTCACCGCCGAGACGGATTTCGAGACCTCTTTCAAGGCTGTGGTGTTCGAAACCCCAGAAAATACCAGCTTCCGTGCCGAACGAGGCGCCTTTTACTCCGGCAAGGTCTTTATGGAACTGTCCGCCGAAATAGAGGGACAATTCGTGGCTGCTCGGAGCCGTTGTTCCTTCGCCGTCGTTTTCGTCGCGGCCAATGGGGAGGTTCAAGTCGAGGAACAGGTTCAATATCGGGGTCAGGGCAAAGCGTCCGCCGATGACCAGGTCGCGCAGACCGTTGCCGCCTTCGTTGTTGCATCTAGGAGTGTTGTCGTCGCAATCGTTTTCGCTCCAGAACTGGTAGCCGAAGTTCTGCAGGGAAAGCTCGAATTTAGGAGTGATGTTGATGCGGGCGCCGGTCTTGAGGCCCATTTGAGACCAGTCGTCGTCCCAGTCATAGTAGAGACCTGCCTTGACGGAACCCTGGCTATTTTGCGGAATGCCGAAGAAATCCCATGTTGCGAAACTGGATGTGGCGATTGCCGCCGCGAGAATGAGAACCTTTTTAATCATTGTAACTCCTGTGAAACGCCAAAAACGGATATTTCCAATTTAGTAATAGAAACCGTGCAAGGCAACGCCCGGAGAGTGCATTTTCCCCTCTCTAAGTGTTTGAGGTCACAAATGATATTTTTTGGTTGCATTGCGCTTGCAAAAATTGCCATAAAAAGTATTTTTATAGCCAAAGAGGCGTATTGGCCCTAAAAATAGAAGGTCGCTATGAAAAATTTGAACCGTTTGCTCGTTCTCGTAAGCATGTTATTCTCTGCGTCCGTTTGGGCGCAGTTGACAGAACATATAAACCTAATTTATAACGCGACGGACAAGGCTCTATATTTGGAGCAAGATTTTGAGTGCGAACCGGGCAAAAGTACGGCTATGGTCTCGCTGGGTGTTTCTGTTTCAGGTACCTGTATCGAGTCTATAGCGGAAGGTACCGAAAGCGACAAAACGCCTAATGCCATTATTGCGAGTCTTTTAAAGAAATATTGGAAAAAAGAAAAAATTGATGAATCCAAATCCGAATCGTCAACGTTAAAGCTTGCTTCGGATATCAAATTTGGGCAAACGCTGAATACCTCCGATGCGGAATGGTCGTGCTCGGAAAATAGCCAAGCCCTTGAATTTTCCGGTTTGGTCTTTGACGGAAACGATTTCCAAATATCGCAAGTTTGCAATGTCGCTTATGCCGGGGCCTGGGACGCCGAAATGGGTCTATTCCACCGAATTTCCGGAGGCACGGTCAAAAATTTAAAACTTTCCGATGTGGATTTTATCATTTTGAATATTCCGTCTAAAGGTACCTCGATATCGGATGACGAAAAAGACTACTATCCGGTAGGCGGTCTTGCCGGAATAATCGAAAATGGTAGTGTCGTGGATCATATCTCCCTGGGATACATTAACGTGAGCGCTCCGTTTGCGGGAGGCCTTGCGGGGTATGTTGATAATTCGGCAATTTCCAATATTTCGATGATTGGATCTGTTGCGTCGACATCAAAAATCATAGTGACAAACGACATTGTACTTACCGGAAATAAAAAAGATAGCAAGATGGGTGGGTACAAGACCCTTTTGGGCGGTCTTGCCGGTGCCGCTTATTCGAGCGAATTTAATGACATCGATGTCAACATTGACAAAATAGAATGTGAAAAAGGAACATCCCAAATCGAATCGTCGGCTTTGGGTGGCATTGCGGGCCTGTTTGTATATGCCGAGTATGGGAAGCCTGCAAGAAACATGGAAATAACGAACATTGTCGTTTCCAATGCCGGAATTGAAAAAGTAGAAATAAAGGGTGGGTCCACGATGGGTGGCTTATTCGGCGAAACGAGAAGAATAAACTCGACTCCGTCGAGTGAACCCAATTTATCGGATTTGGTTATCAATAACGTCGCCGTGAAAAAATTGGAAATGGAGAATAGCGCTGTTTCTTCTAGTTCGGGGACTCCTAATGTTTATATGGGAGGGCTTATCGGAAATAGTGGACTTTGCAATGGCGGTGTCTTGAAAATTGCGAATTCCGTAACAACTGAATTTCTTATATCGGAAGATATAACGATTCCAGGAACTTATCAGTACTATGTTGGTGGAATTGCCGGTTATGCCGGCTGTGAAAATACGAGTAATGCCGGAAACAGGAATGATCAGTATTTGACACTTAGGAATTCCCATGCTTCGGGTGAAATCTGGATTAAGGGTGGTTATTCGGCGAAAAAAACAGGCGATTTCTTCGTCTCGGCTTCTGTGGGTGGCCTTGTCGGTACAGCCATGCTTGCTTCCGAAAAACCCTTGACAAGCGATACCTCGTCCGTCAATATTTTATATGAGGCAAAAAGTACTCCGGCGTCCAGTACAGCACCGGATGTCCCTTCCGTTACTATTGGCGGTATTGTAGGTGCGGCGAGCCTTTATAATACTTCCGGTATCCCGCTGGAATTAGAGCATATTATCGCGAGAGGAATTTCCAGTGGAAGTACATCCAGTAATGTAAGTGTCTCCGATGATGGTTTCAGTGCTTCTGTGGGTGGCATTATAGGCGAATTCCCCCATATTGATAACAGCGGGAATTCCAGTATTTCATTTGCCGATGTCACCGCGTCAGGTTTCTCGGGTTCACTTTTGACCTATGGCGGTACAGGCAATGGGAGTGTAAATACACAGACTTTTATGGGTGGTATTTGCGGCAAGTGCAAGGCTGTGCGGAGTCTACAGCGTATTGCAGTAAACGGTATGATCTTTAAACGTTCAGGAGGCGTGAGTTCTGGATTTCTGGGAAAAGAGTTTTATGTGGGTGGCTTAGTTGGCCGTACGGAATTAACGAGTTGGCCCATTTATGTAGAAAATACATATTCAAAAGGAAATATATCTGATTTTGGTGACATGTCGGGATATTTATTCGGACTTCTAGCGAATGCTACGAAGGCAAATGAGTTTGTTGCCAATTACCATTATGGGGAAGACAATGTTGCTGCAATTGGAAAAATCACTGGATCCGCGGAGCGAACAAATGTTATTGCTTTGTCCACACTCCCTTCAGACATGATAAGTGTTGACCAAGTCAATGTTCGTAATGATAACAAAGGTTCTGTTAAGTCTGCCTCCGGTGGCGTTAAGACTGATGATTACATGACTGATATACATCTGGCTTTTATTAATGAATTGAATAATGCATGGCCTGACGACAAGTCTGAAAATAGAATTTGGGTACTTAGCGACCAAACCGACCATAATGCCATTTTCAGCGATCTTTATGCAGTTTATTTCATGGATTTGGACTATCATGTTTATGAAACGAAATGGACGAAAAAGGGAGGCTCTGTTTCCATTCCGTCGAATCCACCGGAGGCGACGGAAGATGGGCTGTGCTTTGCCCAATGGACAACGAAGAGCGGCGATGACTTGACAAATGTGGATCACAACATAATCGTCGAACCTGAAACGAAAATCTGCCAATATCCGGTTACGTTCAAATTCCGCGAGAAAGATGGATCCGCAAAGTCAGAAATGCATGTTGTAGAGCATGGATCATCGGCCGACGAACCGGTTTTTGTAAAGAAAACGGATGATGGCTGGTGCTTTGATAATTGGGATAGAGACTTTACCAACATTGTGGGTGAATTGGTCGTTTCCGCACAATATTCAAAATGCAAATATACGGTTAAATTTGTTGGCGTAGATGGAAAAACAACTCTCAAACAAGGTCCGGTTAGTCATGGCGATGCCGCCATTCCTCCGACTACAGTACTCCCGTCTGGTGGAAAGTGTTTTACTGGATGGAATCAAGACTTTTCCAATGTGACCGGGAACATGACTATCATAGCAGAATCAAAGACTTGCGAATATCAGGTGACATTCCATTATTTTGCTGCGGATGGCAAGACCTACGTTGACAAGGAACAAAAGGTCTTGCATGGGGAAGATGCCGTTGCACCTGATGATATTTCGAAGAAATATGAAGGGCGGTGCTTTGTTGGATGGGACATCGACTTCACCAACGTAACGGGTAAACTGGACGTCACCGCACAATACTTAAAATGCGAATATCAGGTGACATTCCGTTATCTTGACGAAGATGGCAAGACATTCATTGACGAGAAGCAAACGGTTTTGCATGGGGAAAATGCCATTGAGCCTGACAATATTACGAAAAAAATTGATAGCCAATGCTTTACTGGATGGGACACCGACTTTACCAACGTAACGGGTAAACTGGACGTCACCGCCAATTATTCAAGGTGCGAATATCCGGTAACGTTCCATTATCTTGATGTCGATGGCAATACATTCATTGACAAGGAACAAAAAGTTTTGCATGGGGATAAGGCCATCGTTCCTAACGACATGCTGACGAAGATAGATGACAAATGCTTTACTGGATGGGACAATGACTTTACCAATGTAACGGGTAAACTGGACGTCATCGCGAATTACTCGAAATGCGAATATTTGGTTACATTTATTGGCATCAATGGCAATCCTATTAAATCAGAGAATATTGTTCATGGCGGTTCTGCGACACCTCCGGATGAAGTTTTGCCATTTAACGGAATGTGCTTTGTCGCATGGAAAAACGAGAAAGGCAGGGACTATACCAACGTTACTGAGAATATGAACGTCTTTCCGGAATCGAAAACATGTACATATGAAGTTGCCTTCTATGATATGGATGGGGATCTTATTGATAATCTGCTGACAGAGGATGGAGTTCTTCTGGATAATCCCCAGATTGTGGAACACGGTAAGGCCGCCGTTACTCCGAGAGGCGCTCCACGGACAGAAGACGGTCGATGCTTTGATTACTGGGATGAGGATTATAGCAATGTAAAGGGTAATATTCATGTCAGTGCGATTTCCAAGACTTGCGAATATACGGTGACATTTGTATATGATGGCGCTGACGGCTTGAAAAAAGAAAAGGCAGAAGTCGTAAAGCATGGTTATTCCGCCACCGCACCGGATAAAGTGCCGGAGAAGGTTGACGGTCAGTGCTTTGTCGATTGGAAGGGTGATTTTACGAGCGTGACTGGACCAATGACAATCGAAGCCGAATACAAAACATGCACGTATACGGTAACGTTTGTCGACGATGAAGGACTCATGCTCAAAGAGGAACATGATGTTGAACACGGCAAGTCTGCTTCGATTCCGGATAATATTGAACCGAAGGATGGTAAATGCCATGTCGGTTGGGAAACTGAGGATGGCAATGACTTTACCCACGTCACCAACGACATGACTGTCAAAGCCATTTATGGTGACTGCAAGACTTCCAGCAGTTCTGTGGCTCCTGCATCGTCTTCGGACGGAGTGGTAAAGTCCAGCAGCAGTACGGCAACGAACAAATCCAGCAGTTCCAAGGTGAAGTCTGGCTCCAGCACGAGCAAGTCCAAGTCCAGCACGAGCAAGTCCAAGTCCAGCTCGAGCACAAGCTATCTGTATGAAATCGCTCAGCCTACCGTCCAGCAAGACGGCCAGGCACTCCGCATGGAGTTTGAGAGCGCTTCTGCGAAATCTACGGATAAGGTAAACTACCACATTCAGGTCGTGTCCGATGCCGGCGTCTATCTTGATACTGTTGTCGATGGAAAGTTTGTCGATAAGGTGAAAAATGGCACGTGGCGCCTCGACCCGGCGCCTGCCGGCGAATACAGCGTAAACTTTACGCTCACGGACGGCTTGGATTCCGTCAGCTACGAAAAGGTGTTCTCGACGCCGAAAGAAAAGAGCCTGAAGACCAATTCCTGGCAGACGCTCTCCATGTATGCCCTGTGCTACAACAAGGGCGAAGAATGCAGATATGAACTGGAAGAACGTATTGCCAGTGAAGATGGAAGCTGGGCGGTTGAAGAATGTGAACACATGAAGCAAGAAATAGCGCATGGCATGGCGCCGGATGATGAATGGTTCCGTGAGAACATGGAAGAAGTCTGCCGTAGCGCCTATGCGTCACAGGGCGCAACGACATCCGTTTACTGGTGGGATGAATCGAATCCGGTCGGTGAATTCTGGCAGTATCGCAAGTTCAGTTCGAAGGACAAGTTCGATTCCACCCGTGGTTACTGGTACGGGCCAATGTATAACGAACCGTTGGAATTGAACCTCCAGACGCCAGACATGGCCGCCGAAATAGTGTGGAAACTGTATAACCGTCATTCGGGCTGGAACTTGATGGCGAATCCGTATGGCTGGTACGTGAAGCTCCCGCAGCGTGAGGACGTCGTGTTCTGGCATTGGGATTCTGAAACGGGTGGATATGAACATCCCGAAGTGCTTGGACCGTACGAAGCCGTCTGGGTGTATGCGCCCAGCACCATGACGTTACGCATTCCGCTCAGGGCCTCCATTGTACTCGAAAACGAGAACAAGGGGCTTGCGAAGAGCGCCTCGGACGAAAACTGGAATCTCCGCGTCGTGCTTTCGGATAACAACGGCAAGCGTGACGCCTGGAACGAACTTGCCGCAGGCCGTTCCGAAAAGTCTTTGAGCGAACCGCCGGCTGGCATGGGCGACCATGTAGATCTCTCCATCGTCGAGGGCAAGCAGCGTCTTGCCAAGAGCGTCAAGAAAAACGGCGACGACCTCGAATGGAACCTCGAAGCGAGCGCAACGACCTCCCGCAGGGGCCACTTGAGTTTCGTCGGCCTCGAACGCGTCTGGGCGAAGGGCTTGCGCGTCTATGCGACCATCGGTGACGAGACTATCGAAGTCGTAGATGACAAGTCGATTGACGTTCAGCTTTCGTCGAAGGCGAAGAACGTCTCCGTCCACGTCACGAAGGGTGGTGTCCCGGCCAAAATCGCGAAAAACTGGCTTTCCGGCTTCCGCGTGAACCAGATGTCGAACGCCCTGAACGTCGGATTTGATGCCGCCGCGAAACTTGCCGGTGCAAACGTCAAGGTTAGCATCGTGGGCATCGATGGCCGTATCGTGGCGACAAGCAAGTCTATCGCAAGTGCCGGTTCGAACGTCGTCTCCATGAAAAAGCCGAAACAGGGCGTCTATTTCGTGAGAGCACAAGTCGGGAGCCTTTCCGCCACCTCACGAATCATGGTGCGCTGAACTTAGAGCTTAGAGCTTAGAACTTAGACTAATATCTAAGCTCTACCAACTAAGCTCTACCAACTAACTTCTACCAACTGCGCCATTGGCGCCCTAGCCGAACGCATGTTTAATTACTAAATTTGCGCTCGTTATGACAAAAGCAAAATTCATCAAATTCATCATTGCGTCGGTGCTCGCCATCGCCGCACTCTTCTTGCCCTACGAATCCCTCGGATTCGATGCGACAAGCCCCATGGGAATCCTGAATCCGCTCGAAATTCGCGTCATCGGCGTTTTCGTCATGGCTGCGCTTTTCTGGATTCTGCAACCGTTCCCGATCTGGTCCACCTCGATGCTCGTCATCGTCCTCATGATCATCACCATGTCGGACTCGGCACTCAATGTGTTCCGCGTGGACGGCGTGACCATGATCAGCCATAAGTCCATTATGGCTACGTTTGCAAACCCCATCATCATGCTCTTCTTGGGCGGCTTCTTCCTCGCTGCAGCAGCCACCAAGTACAAGATGGACTTGAACCTTGCCCGCGTGCTCCTGAAGCCCTTCGGAAAGAACCCGAAGTTCGTGCTCCTCGGCCTCATGCTCATCACTGCCGTGTTCTCCATGTTCATGAGCAACACCGCTACCGCCGCCATGATGCTTGCCATCCTCGCTCCGGTGCTCAAGCTCTTTGATGAAGACGACCGTGGTAAAGCCGCTTTTGCCCTTGCTATTCCGCTGGGCGCCAACATCGGTGGTATGGGTACCCCGATCGGTACGCCTCCTAACGCCATCGCCCTTGGTGCCTTGAACGACGCTATCGCCCGCGGTGACCTCGTTGCCAATCCGGTGAGCTTTGGTCAGTGGATGGCTTTCGGTATTCCGTACGTGATTGTTTTGATGGTGGTTGCTTGGGTCTTGCTCCTTAAGATTTACCCGATCAAGATGAAGGAAATGGTCCTGAACATTGAAGGTGCCGGCAAGTTCGACACGAGTCCCAAGGCCATTATCGTCTATATTACTTTTGTTGTGTGCGTTGTTCTGTGGGTTATCAGCAAGAACGGTATCGGCCCTATTCCTGGCCATGGCATTAACGATAACGCGATCGCCATGATTCCGATGGCCGTGTTTGCCTTGACCGGCGTGATTACCAAGAAGGATTTGAATGCGATGAGCTGGGACGTGCTCTGGCTCGTAGCTGGTGGTTTTGCTCTTGGCGTGGGCCTCAATGCGACTGGCCTTGCCGCTCACCTCATCAAGACGATTCCGTTTGCAACGTGGTCTCCGCTCGCACTCATGATCGGTTGTGGCGTCATCTGCCTCTTCATGGCGAACTTCATGAGCCATACTTCTACGGCTACGCTCTTGGTGCCGATTCTCTGCGCCGTGGGTATCGCCTGCCAGGACAACCTCGTTGGCCTCGGTGGCGTGACGGCTCTCCTCGTGTCTGTCGCCTTTGCAAGCTCTCTCGGCATGAGCCTCCCGATTTCGACGCCGCCTAACGCGCTTGCCCATGCGACGGGTTACACCGATACGAACGGTATGGCAAAAACCGGTATCGTGATGGGTGTTTTTGGCTTGGCACTCTCCTGGGTGATGATGATACTCCTCGCCAAGATGAACTTCTTCGGAACTCCGGCTCCGAAGGCCGCAGGCAAGGTCGCTGAGCCTGCTGCAGTGACGAAGGTGGAAGCTCCTGCTGCCGAAGCGGACAAGGCTGAAGCCGCTGCTCCGGCTGTCCTCGATAGCGCCGTCGCTATTCCGGCGGACTCCGCTGCTAAGTTAGTCGTCGCTGACAGCGCTGCTGCAAAGTAATTGAACAGTCGCTTCGAATCGCGGGTTGTTTTGCCTGCCGAAGCGCTGAACTGCTAATTACGAAAAGTGAAAAAGTTCGGGTCATCCCGAGCTTTTTTACTTTGTCACTCATTCGGATTCCGTGTCGTGCCGCGTAAAGACGACTATTCGGATTCAAAAAACATTTTTAGGGGTGATTCATCAGAAATGGAAAAGAATATTTATGTAAAATGAATGAAATGATTACATAAGTTTTTGTAAAAAAATTATCTTTTGTATGTTTTATACTATATATGAAGTAAAAAAATATGGAAAAGAATACTCCAAAACAAGAATTTACGGCTCGACAAAAAGAAATACTTGCTCTGGTGCGTAAGGGACTTACAAATGGTGAAATTTGTAGAATCCTGAATATTTCTGCCAATACGGTCAAAGTGCATCTTGCAAAAATCTACAAGATCATGGACGTGAGCAACAGGACCGAAGCGGCCTCACTGGGCATGCTGGATGCGGACGATGGCGTAAAACGTATCCCCGAAATAAAAATCCTCGTTGTCCGGAGGGAAAAATTTGACAATCCCCAAATGAACGTCTTCTCTTTCTTGTTCGTCCAGAATTTGCATCGCTATCATCTGTTCAATATTCAAAATGCGACCATGGAATCCAAGGATGGGGACGCCACCTACCAGATTATATTGACGGGGACGCAAGATCCTAAGCCAAGTCTTTATCTGACTCTTTTTAACGGGAACATGTCGAGGATCCTTTGGGTGTATTCTCAAAAGTTCGATGAGCATTCCGACATCGAGTTCCTCTCGAACCAGATGACGATGCATCTCTACCGCCAGATGGTGGTGTCTGCAGGCCAGTCGTTCGAAAGGGGCGAAAACCAGCAGCCGAGTTGGTGGTTCGCAAGTGCCTATGTGAACTACAAAATGAATAGCCGTACCCGCGACAGTTTCGAAAAGTGCGAATTTGAACTACAAACATTGCTCCAGAAAGGCCTTGCAAACACGTTCTTGAAATATTCGCTAGTGAGGCTTTACTATACGGCCATTACGGAAACTTGGGTCAAGTCGCAAAATTACTTTGATAAAATACAGGAAATTGCCACGTCGTCCATGCACGACGACCCGTATTCGGATTATTCGCGGCTCATGATTGCCCTTTTTGAAATTCTCTCCGGGAACATGAAAGAAGCGATAGCGTATTTGTTGATGGTGAGAAAATCTAATCCTCAAAATATCTCGACCAGTATGCTCTTGTCGCAAATTTATCTGCTTATGGGGGAGGGCTCCAAGGCGCTTGAATTGCTCGACGAATGCGAACGCTATTTCCCGGATCTCGAAAGCGACCCCAACCTGAATATTCCGAAGACATTCATCTATTTCTTGCTGGGAAAGTACGACGAATGTGAAAAATACGCCTTGCGTGCCGCCTATATTCGCCCGGAAAGCGTTTATCCGTTATTGTTTGTCATTGGATGCCGCTATCTCAAGGGCGACATGGCTTCAGTCGAGGTCCACAAGAAAATATTGTTCCAGCACCATCCGGATTTTAAGATCTCGGATAGCACAAAACTTTTGAAAGGCGTCGATCCGGCCCGGCGGCAGGTGATTGAATCGCTTCTGGAAAAGGCTCTTAAGAAAACTAATCCTTAAAAATAATCCATATGGGTTATTGTAACAAAGTGATGGTGTAATATAAATTTAAGTAAAACAAAACAAAAGGGTATATATGAAAAAAAACTTAAAGAAGGGAACTGACGCTTTCACTTTAGATAAACTTCTTCCAGGCGATATTCTAACATTTAAGGGGGACCCCAAGGATACAATAAGCCGCCTCATCATGAGGTTGACGAATAATTCCGATGTTTCCCATGGCGCTATTTTTGTCCAGCAAAAGGATTTTGTTCTGGCTGAAGCTGGTGAACTCGGAATCCATGCGCACATGATGAAAATGGCCGAAAGCGGCGGCAGCGAAGTCTATGTCTTGCGTCACCAGAAAGCCAATAGGAATGGTGTTCAAATCGCTGCCAATATTGCCAAGGACTATGTGCTTCAGGATCTTCCTTATCCGTTCTCGGATCTGATTCTTTTAGGATTGATTCTTCTTTTCAAGAACGGAGTGAAGCAGAACTTTATGAGTAAAGTTGTTGTGGAATTCCTGTGTCTGGTTGCTGCCGAAATCAAAAGCAAGATAGATGGAAAAAAAGGACAGGACTATCTGACGATGGTTTGCTCTTCGTATGTCTATCAATGTTATTTGGATGCTTCCAAGAAAGATTCGAGCCTTAAGCTGAATATAAAGGACGGGGATGCCGGTGTTAAGGTTCCGCGTTCGCTGACCAAGAAATCTCGCACTCCAAATACTTTGCTCGATGTCTTTGAAGACCTTGTAAAGAATGGTGGAGATGACATCAAAAAGGTTCTCTTGACAAAGAGAAAACGGCTGGGGGCTAAAAAGCATCGTCCCGTGAAGAAAATTTTGGAAGAATTGGAAAAAGAACTTTCTGTGAAGTGCAGGGAAAAACTGAAAATTACTTCCATAGATTTCCAGATTGTTAAAGATTTTATTTTGGCCATAAAGGATATTGCCCAAGCCGTTTCGGAAATTTCCAATGATGATAATCTTTCCATTGGAGAAATGATCCAGAATCTCAGAAAATTCCAGGCCATGTTTGTTACGCCAAATGATCTGCGCTATCATTTGACTAATGCGGATTACATCGGCCTGTTGAAAGTTAACCGCAGTGGCAGTGACTACGACGACAATTTTAAAAAATAGCTAGAGAAATATCGTATAAATGATTTCTTCCTTTAGGGCGTCCGCTTCGCGGACGTTCTTTTTTTGTATGTTATGTATAAAATAACCTTTTCTAAAATTTTACATATAAAGGTATTATTAAATTAATTAATATGTAACACTATTGGGTTAACCTTAAAAGGTTAACCTCATTGGGTAATTGCGGATTAGTTCCTTGTGATGGTATCTTTTGACTGTTGGTTCGAAAAATCGAATCGACAAAAACAACAATCAACAAGGAGAAAATAATGAAAACCATCAAGATCACAACAAACGGAACAACCAAAAATCTCGAAGTCGCCGAAATTTCCAAGATCATGGAATTTTTCGGATTCTATGCGTGGAGCCTTTCAAAGCCAATCCGACTGGATGGCAAAAAGTTGCCCCCTCGCACCGACATAAATTTTGAAGATGCGATCATTGAAGTTGACGGCCAGACCTATTGTGGCTCGACAAGTCTTTTTGTTTGCGAAAACGTTGGCATGATCAAGTGCCATAAAGGTGCAAACAATGCTTTGACCGCGATACACTCAGCTGATTCTTTGCGCTCGTCGATCGATTTAAATGATATTAGCGGAAGTATCGGACCGTTCTTTTCTTATGACATCGGCATCCATCTTGATACAAGCAATTTTGAGGATTCCTATTTTGCGGCCAAGATTAAAGTTCTCGGCATCACGATCATCGATACGCGTTTGGATGCAAGCAATCCTGAAATTTCGTTCGGTGGCAAGGTTGCCGGAGTCGGCGCAAAGGTTACTTTGGGCGTAGATTTCAATGGCGGGCGCATTTATTTCGAGGGCGAAATTGATTACCTCTTCGGTCACAAGACATACTCTCTTGACCTCTACAGCTGGAAAAACTACAAGGCCCAGTTTACCCCTGTAGCCAAGGGCGCCGCCAATCTGCGCGCTGCCGCCAATTCCAATTCCGGATGGATTGCTGTTGAAAACGAAGGCTGGTATGTCGCCAAGTTCGATGTGTCATACACTCTGAATGGCGAACGCATCAAAGAAGATACGGGCGATTTCACTGCGGGCGTAACGAAAGTAATCGACCTTCCCGCTGGTGCGACAGATATCGTGTTGCA
>Ga0310696_10003458_pt1 | contig 19720 bp, 18 predicted proteins | sample AusTroGonzalo_MG_4_FD_203885 | JGI IMG/M metagenome (GOLD analysis project Ga0310696, IMG submission 203885) | Bovine rumen microbial communities from tropical cattle in Woodstock, Queensland, Australia - Gonzalo_02 (v2) (version 2) | ecosystem: Host-associated > Mammals > Digestive system >... | reverse complement strand
TGAGGTATCCGTCGAAGGCCTTGAACTCTCCGTCGAAGACGGCGAAGGTGGAATCGGGGAACTCCTCGATGTACTCCTCCATGTCCTCGACCTGGAAGAGGACGTAGTAACCCTTGGCCATGTCCTCGGGCCAGGTGCCGGGAGCCCAGGTGCCGTCGTAGAACATGACGTATCCGCTCATGTAGTATTCGTAGTTCGCTCTGCTCTCGAGGTCGAAGATTCCGAGGTCGCTGACGCTGGCGTCGTAGATCTTGGAGGCCTCGTATTCGACGAGGGTAACGTCCGAGGGAGCCTGATCGATAAGGGCCCCGTCGTGGATCAGAGCGTTGATGGTCGTGGTGGTGACTCCGTTGGTGACACCGAAGTAGACCTCGAGGTTGTAGTAACCTGCGTGAAGACACTCTCCATCGGGATCGTCCGGCCAGATCCATGCCTTGGGCATACCTGCGGAGGTCCAGGGGTAGAAGTTGTCGAAGCTGGTGACGGTGGCGTTCTTGATCTCTCCCTGCTGGTCCTCTCCGTTGAAGACGAGGACGGACAGAGCGACTCCGAACTGGACCATACGGCCAGAGGACGCCTTGGCATGTCCGATCGTGAACATGGTGCCGTCCTTCATGACCCTGTCCCCGTCCGTGTACTCGGGGTAGTTCGGGTTCTCTGGGGTTCCTCCGGTATCGACCTCGACCTCGATGTCCGCGCGGCCGGTGGTGGTGATACCGTCGGCAGCAACCTCGATCACAGATTCGGTCTCGCCGACAGAGGCAACGGTTCCGTCGACGACGATCTTTGCACCGTCAGCGACGACCAGGTTACAGTCGTCGAGAGCGAGGCCCTCAATGATGACATTTCCGGAGTTGACCTCCAGGTTGTTTCCGTCACCGACGACGGTGAGCTCGTCAAGGATGACGGTTCCCTCAGCCTCATCGAGGATGGCGTTGGCGACAGTCGCATCCATGACACCAGTGATGGTGATGGATCCAGCGATGATCTTGATTCCCTTCTCTCCGGCGGTGAAGGTGGCGTTGACCTTGGATCCGTCGGCGGTCTTGATGACACCGTCGAAGGTAGCTCCGTTGGCCATGACGATCTTTGTACCCTCTTCCATAAGGATAGCAGGGACTTTCTCATCGTCGTTGGGGACAGCGGTGGTCAGCGTGGATCCCTCTCCCATGAAGAGCTCGGAGATCTCGGTCACGGACTCGGTCTTCCAGTTGGACAGCTCGATGGCACCGGTGACTGTGACGTTCAGGTTTTTTGCGAACAGGATGTCGACACCTCTGGTGTCGAAGTGTCCGCGGACCTCAACGGCTGCGCCTTCATTAGCGAGCTCGTCGACGCCTTCGATGATTACTAAGGCGGATGTAGGACCGGTCTGCATGACGGTCGCGATGACGTCCGCTCCGAGAGCGAAGTAGGACTCCTCGCCGTCTCCGACCCAGAGGTCCCAGACGGGCTTCTCAGCGTCCCAGTCCTTGTCTCCGTAGATGAAGGCGGAGCTGGTGGCGACGATCTCTCCGAGATCTCCTCCGACAAGGTAGGATGCGTAGGCGACGTGGAGGATGTCAACGTAGACAATGGCTCCATCGACGATGATCTTACCGCTGTTGAAGAGGGCGACGTCTCCGAAGCCGTTCTTTCCGATGAACATGGCACCCGCGGGGTAGCCCTGGGCGTCAAGAACCGAGTCTTTGATGGTCACAATCTTATCTTTGGCAATGGACACTTCCCTGTCGACAGTGAGTGTCTTACCGTTCAGGTCGATTGTCAGCTGGGAGAACTCGATGGCGTCTCCCTCCGCTGTGTAGTCGCTCAGGAGGATGATCTTTCCAGCATCCTCACCGATGAGCTCCAGCGCTTTCTCGACAGTCTTGACAGGGGATTCCTGTGTTCCCTTGTTCTTGTCGCTTCCGTCAACGGCATCGACGTAGATCTCGACCTCGACCTCGTCCGCATCGTTTGCGGGCAGGGCGACGGCGAATACGGCGAACGCCATGGCGAGAACGGCCAAGACTGCCAGGAATTTCATTCCTTTTGTGTTCATAATTCATTTCTCCTTTTTGCAACTGGCGGGTCACTGAACCCGGGTTTGCCTTCTTGCGAAGGAGATGTCGAAAAATCCTCAGGTATTCATGTCAGACCTCGTCCCTGATACGGGTCTGACGGACCTCTCATTGCATGGAACCGCTCCTGCTCGGCTTCAGGCCCCTAATTCCTTATTCCGAGGATGACCGATTCTAGTCTGGCCATAACGTACAAAGTATTAAACTGCACCTATCCGCGACTTCGCCGAGACCCAGCAGGCGCTGAGAAGAGACTGCATCCCAACATAACCAGCCTCTTCTAAAGCACATAGCTCCCAACAAGCAACATGAAAGTATCCTCGATCACTTGGCCTGTTCGTCCGATCCGCAAATCCCAGCATGGACGAGCGATACCGTCAAACAACAATCAGGCCCTGTTCTGATGGAGCCCGGGGAACGATACAGGTCGAAGTTTTTGAACAGGATTCCAATTCTGTTCGGTAACCGAGATAGTTTATTATCTCCGGCCCCGATACAGTCCCGATGCGCTCATTTGGATTCAGGGTGGTACCTTCGGACCCGACCAGCAGGTCTGGTGTTCCGGTGGCCGTGGCAGGACAGATCATGGTCGACGTTCAGAAGTTGCTAATGGACATTGGGTGCACCGACGTCAGGACCGCTCTGCGGATCCAGAACGAGATCCCCGAACAGCTGAAGAAGAAATTCGAGCTCACCATCGGCGGAAGCGATGATTACGGGATGGGGACCGGACCTTCCGAAGGCAACGACGATGCGATGGAATCCGCCATGACGTCTCTGTGCGAGACCTTGGATTTCCTGGGCAAAGGTGCCGTCGGATCGTGGATGACCGACAGATTCGAGGATGAGGACTCCCGCTGCCTGATAGCCCAGGACCTCATAGACCTCAACGATCATCTTCAGGGATACATCCTGGAGTACGGCACCCCCGACGATGTGAAGACCTTCAGGAACCTCGACAGGGAGAGGATACTCGCCTACACTATGAAGGATGATGAGGTGTCCGGTGCCATCGGGGTCGTCCAGAAGGATGGTTCCAGAAAGAACCGCTGGTACCTGACGAACGACAGATATCTGGTGCCCCTTGGGTTCAGCAGGAACATCGATCCTTCGGATATCCCCACCTTCGCGGAAGCTGGTCCGGTCATCTTGACCGGCCATGTCAAGAGGAACGCCGAAGGACATATTGCCAGCATCGACAGGGTGACAGGATGCTATTATCTGTCCGACCTCAAATTCTTCAAGATCATCACCAAGGACGGTGACAGGGAGCTCCTCAACCCGCTCATCGGAAAAGCAGGATACAACGCCCAGACCGACATCTGGTCCCTAAGGAATGACCAGCTGGGCATCAATGTCAAGAAATCCTCCTGGGACGAATGCATGGTGGCATTCCACGAGTACGCCCTTTTCCTGTTCCAGAGATATGCGGACACCGATCAAACTTTCGAGGGCGAGGAGCAGGACATTCGCGAATTCCTGCTATCATTGCTGCCAGTGATCTGATCCTCCGCTGACACCTCTCCCGCGCACGAAAAGGAGAATTATTATTATACTGCGGCGGATGTGGGAGCCCTCATAGGTGCACCGATGTCACGCCGCGTACCCAACGCCACTGTCCGCGAGATAGGGGCGGAACGCATAGACGGCCTCCTCCGCATGTCCGAGGACTCCCTCAGGAACGGCCGGGAGGACAGGGCCAGGAGATACGTGGACATCGCCAGGGGTATAAGCGGCAAGACTCGCGTGAAGATGCCGAAGGACAGGCGCTACTGCAAAGGATGCCATGCCCCGCTGGTGCCGGGCATGAGCTGCACTGTCCGCCTTTCGAAGCATAAGGTATGCATCAGATGCGACCTATGCGGAGAGGTGAAGCGCATACCGTACTTAAGGGAGCAAAGAACATGACGGAGAAAGATGCCAGGAAGGAACTCATCAGGCGCGCGAACGACCTCACCCCCACCGTCCACGTCGGAAAGGACGGACTGGACCAGGGAATCTACGATGAGATATCCGCTCAACTGAAGAAGAACCGTCTGATCAAGGTGAAGGTGCTCTCCAATTCCGATGACGGGGCGAAGGGGGCCGCCGAAGCCATATCTGAGGCCACCGGCGCAGTCATAGTGGACGTTCGCGGCGGTGTCCTGATAGTCACAGACAAGAGGACATGGACATCGCTCTCCCAAAAGAAATTCTGAGGTAATGAAATGCTAGACGTCAATGTGATCAGAGCAGATCCCGAGAAGATCAGGACCATGATCAGGAACAGAAACAGAGACGAGTCCATCCTGGACAGATTCCTCGAGGCAGATTCCGAATGGAGGGCCCTCACGGACGAGAACAACCGTCTCAGGAAGGTCAGGAACGATGTCTCCATGGAGATCTCCAAGATGCAGAAGGGCGAGGAGAAGGATGCCAAGATCGCGGAGATGCGCAAGGTCGGGGACAAGATCAAGGCCAATGACGAGAAGATGTCCGAGCTCGAGGCCGTAAGGCAGGACTGCGTCCTCAACATCCCCAACATCCCACATGAATCCGTTCCGATCGGAAAGGATGACACGGAGAACGTCGTCGTCTACGAGGCGGGCGTGAAGAGGAAGTTCGACTTCAAGCCCAAGGAGCACTGGGAGCTCGCGGAGGATCTGGACATCATCGACTTCGACAGAGGGACCAAGGTCGCCGGCAGCGGATTCTACGTCATGAAGGGCGACGGTGCCAGGTTAGAGCGTGCCCTCATCAACTACTTCCTCGATGTCCACAAGGACCAGGGATACACGGAGCTCGTGGTCCCCGCGGTCATCAACAAGGCGGCAGTCATCGGTACCGGCCAATACCCCAACCTCAAGGACGACATGTACTACCTGGCAAAGGACGATATGTACCTCAACCCCACGGCGGAGGTCCCCATCACCAACCTGCTTCAGGACGAGATCCTGGACAGGTCTCAGCTCCCCATCTACTACACAGCGAACCTGACTTCCTACAGGCGCGAAGTCGGGAAGCATGCCGACACCAAAGGCATCATCCGCGTCCACGAGTTCAGGAAGACGGAGATGGTCAACTTCGTTGAGCCAAGTAAATCCTACGAGAGGCTGGAGGAGCTGAGGAAGAATGCTGAGGACCTCATTAACGGCCTCCAGCTGCCATACAGGGTTCTCCTTCTCTGCACCGGGGACATGAGCTTCTCCTGCTCCAAATGCTACGACCTGGAGCTGTACGCTCCCGGAAAGGACGCTTGGCTCGAGGCCTCGTCCTGCTCGAACTTCACCGACTTCCAGGCAAGGAGGGCCAGGATCAAATACAGACCCGAGCCCCATCTGAAGAGCGAGTTCGTGCACACCCTCAACGGTTCCGGTCTTGCGCTCCCCAGGACCATCGTCGCGGTCATGGAGAACTATCAGAACAAGGATGGTACGATCACCATCCCCGATGTCCTGAGACCCTACATGAGGGGCCAGGAAGTAATCGACAGAAAACACTGATTCCTTAAGCGGGGGGTGGCCCCCGCATTTCTCATTTAAGTTCCATGCCTATTCCGTAGGCCTTTCCGACCTTCTCGCCGAATACATGGTACTCGCGGCTCATTCCGTTGAAAACGAGCGGATGATACTTCCCCATGTCGACGGAGCCGTCGGTCATGATGGATTCGTCGATGCTCAGATTGACGATCTCACCGATGCACTCGCAGTTGCTGTCGGTATAGCTCTTGAGGGTGCATTCAAGACGGACAGGCAGCTCCTTGATGATCGGCGCATCCACCTTATCGCTCCTCTCGGCATGGAACCCGGCTCTTGCGAACTTGTCGGGGACGTTGTTCCCCGAGACAACCCCAACGTAATCGCAGCCCTTCGCAGTCTCGAGGGTGCCGAAGGCCACGGTGAAGGCCTTGCGCGCCTTGATGTTCTCTGCGGTCCGGTGTCCGGGATCGATGCAGATGCTTATCTCCGTATCCTCATGGATGCCGCCCCAAGCCGCATTCATGGCATTGGGCGTACCGTCCGCATTGTATGTGCCTATGATCAGAACGGGTTCCGGGAATATGACCGGCCTGACTCCGAGATCCTTCCTCATGGGGGCCGTATGGTATCTGGAAGTCAAATACGCATCGCTTCGAGATCCTTGATGATCCTCTCGGCATCCACACCCTTGGTCCTCCCGAAGAGCTTGGCGCGGATGTCCCTCTCCCCGTCCTTGAGGGTCATGGAGCTGACCCCGTAACATATCGAGATGTGGGCCTCCATGTATGCGGCCAGATTGTCGCAGGTCTTCAGGTCGTAGCCGTTGCGACGGCCGAAGGGACCGTTCTCCACATCCTTGAAGGGGTCGAAGACCATGAATCTGAACTCGTCACGCCATCCCTCGTCCAGGAGAGGGAGTATCTTCTCCTCCACGAGGTCCCGCTCATAGCCCTCCAGGACCGATGCCAGGCCGGAGACGTTGACCTTAATGGGCGTGATGACGTCCTTCGTCAGCACCTCGGGCAGGTCGTGGAACAGACCGGTGTAGTAATCGTTATACATCTGCCTGTCGGACACCCCCGCATCCAGATCATGGAGGTACATGGCGTTGGCCACGAGAAGGGAGTGGCCCAGGACCGTGGTCTTGGGGATGCGAGGGGTCCTCGCCCAGCGCTGCTGGAATCTGAGCTGGCCGATAAGGTCTATGAAGTTGAAGGCGCCGCTACGGTCGGTTATGGCCTCCCTTATGCCTGCCAGGTCCCGATGCTGCTCTATCTGCTCGTCGATCTCCCGTCTGGTGACATCGATACCGTAGAGGGACCTGTTGGAATCGTAGATGAGGTTGAACTCCCAACGGGTGGCCAGATAATGGGCCGCACGGATGATGTCGTCCTCAAGGGACCTCTCGTCCGAACGGAGATAGCCCACGAACCTCTGCCTGAAATCCGGATCTGGATCGGGTATCAGCCTGTCGAACTCGGATATCACGAAATCGTTGACCTCGTCCCTCCTGTCCTGGGAGATCTTGTGGAAGACCTGGGGCTTCAGGTCCGTGAGCACAGCGCGCTGGATGAAGGAGAACATCTGATTCTCGATGAGCCTGCGCCAGTCGACGGCCCTGCCCTCCCTCTCCTAGAACTTGCCGAGTATCCAGGAGATGGCCGCCTTATGGGCCTGCTTGTCCATCTCGGTCAGATCCACCGATCTGAGATGGTCGTTCCACCGGTGCATGTTGGCGGAATCGAAGAAAAGGTACAGAATATGGGCGTTCAGTGCCGGCATCGACTTACTCCAGGATTTGGACTGTGGGCTCGCCCTCGGGGGTGCTGTCGTCGAAGGGTGCGTATTCGCCGTCCAGAGAGATTATGGTGGGCTCCGACCCGTCGACAACGACCTCCTCATGGGAATCTGCGACCGCGTCGAGCCTCTTCAGGCGGATGCACATGTATGTATAGCCGCCGATGAGGAGCACCACGCCCAGGGCGAAGGTGAACAGGAGGATGGACTCCGGGACGAATATGTACACGATGAACGAGACGACCATCAGCACTCCGCCGGCGATCGCGGCGAGCGATACCCTCTCATCCTTATCCATGGAACCCGCATCCCGATTTTACGATAAAAGCATGAGGATTAGCCTTAGGAATCACTGCGATGCCTGCTCCAGCCTGTCAAGGACGAACTGTCTGTCCATGCTCGCGAGGAACGGCCCGAGCCTGGGGCCCATGTTCTTGCCGATGAGGATCCTGTACATCGCCTTGAAGGCGCCCTTGTTGCCTATCGAATCCTTGGCCGTCTCCGTGACGGCGGCGTTGATGGACTCCGCGGTCCAAGCGTCATCCTTGAGCCTGACGGCCAGGGCCTTGAAGTACGATTTCTCGTCGGCGCTGAGCTCTATCCCCTCTGGGACCGCGTCCTGGATGGCGAACTTGAGGTTGTCCGGCGCGAAGTTGGCCAGCCAGAACTTGATGCAGTCCACCCTCGTGCGGAGCCTGGCGATATCGAATTCGGTCGCTTTGGACATGTCCTCGGTCCTCCCGAGGATCTCCAGCACGGAGTCGAAATCCTTCGCCATCTGCACGACGTTGACGAGATGCCTGTAAGGGATCTGGAGAGGCAGCTGAGGAGGTACGTGGTTGTGCTGGGCCAGGACGTATGCCGCCACATTGTTCTCCTCGGCCTCGGTGAACTCGTTCTCGAAGTACGCCTTCTCCATCCTGTCGTACTCGTCGATCATGTCCAGGAGCCCCATCCCATAGTCGAAGTCGATTGCCCTGTTGGGCTGGGACCTCAGGAAGATGTAGTTCAGGACCTCCGGAGGGGTCATGTTGATCGCATCCAGTCCGGTGACGGCGCTTCCGAGGGACTTGTGCATCTGCACGATCTGCCCTCCGGATTTGAGCTGCACGAACTCATAGGGTATCGGATAGGGGGCCTTGCCTCCGAATATCTCGGAGACCAGCCTCTTGCCCGAATCGTACGAACCGCCGGCCGCGGCATGGTCCTTCCCGAAGGGTTCGGCGGATGTCCCGAAGATCATCCACTTGGCAGGCCATTCGAGCCTCCATTTCAGCTTGCCCTCCATCTTGCGGATGTCCACCTTGCCGCTGGAGCCGCACTTGCAGCTGTACTCCAGGAACGGGAACTCGTAGGTATCAAAATTGGGCTTGCAGAAACGACCGCAGTTAGGGCAGAGCGGGTCGTAGGGCGAGAAGTTCGGATCGGCGTCCTTGCCGGTGACCTCGTGGAGGATCTGTATGACCTCCTGCCTCCTGTTGATGGTCATGTCGATCCATTTGGCGAAGTCCCCGTTGGCATAGAGCTCGTGGGTCCACACGATCTCGCAGTTGACCTGGAGGGAATTCACCGCATCCAGGAACGGCTGGATGAAGTGGTGGGCATAGTTCTTGTGCGTACCGCAGGGGCAGGGGATCATGCATATCGGCATGCCTACATACTTCTCGTACTCCTCCGGAAGGAACTCGTACCTCTTCCTAAGCGGATCGAAGGAATCTATGAGGTAGATGAGCCTGACGTTCTTCCCTTTGGAAGCGACCGCGCTGCGGATCGACTCCCCGGTGATCGCCTCTCTCAAACTGCCGACGTGGATGATACCGGTAGGGCTGATCCCCGTAGCTATCAGCGGGTGCTCGCAGGTATCTGCCACTTCCTTCCCAATTACATCTGCCCAGTGCATTCTAATCGATGCCCGCTATTATCGTATAATAAAAAAGGTTTGTGAGCATGGGGTGACGAAATGGGTCTGCCGGACCTCATGGCAGTATTTTTATATCTCCCCTTGATTCGCTCATCCATGGCAAAGAAGAACGACACGGGATTCCAATCCTCCGCAGGTCTGATGAGATACTTCGACGTCGAAAACGAGAAGGGTCTCAAGGTCAGCCCCTACGCGGTCATAGGAGTCGCTATCGCCGTCATCGTCATCGTGGAGATCGCAACCGCATTTTTCTCCATTTGATCCCGAATCGTCTATAATCAAAGATTCACGGGCCTGTAAGATAGATGATTGTAGCTTGGGCTCTCCATTCCGTTGCGATTAGGCCTACTCCGCTGGAATCTTCGCGATATCAAGTATCAATCATCCCATTCGGTCACACCGGACGGGTCCGACAGCGCGCTCTTGTGGAACACCGGGTCCTCTATGCCCTCTGCCTTCTGCCGACGATAGTCCGCATAGGCCTCCCATGCGTGCCTGCCCAGCTTGAACATCACGTAACAGTTGATGATACCGCAGACGCCCAGGAGGAACTCCATTATCGAATAAAGCCCGTCCGAACCGTAGAACGCGGATAGGAAGACTATCAGGACAGTGATGACTATCAGCGCCATCTTGGCCCGCCTGTCGGTCGTTATGAACTTGAGGTTGTTCTCCCCGATGACGTAGTCGCCCATGAAGCATGTTATTGCGAAGAGGAACATGAAGAAGAACACTAGCGTAGGAGCGATACCGCCATAGGTCATGCTAAGGACGTACTCCATCAGGGGCATGGAATCGGTGATCCCGAGCGCCAGGATGGAGTCATAGTCGGCATAGCTCAGGACGACCAGTGCGGCCAGGGTGCTTATCAGCGTGTCGAACAGCACACCGATGGACTGCGACAGCCCCTGCTTGACAGGATGCGGGACATCCGCCGAGGACGAGATGTTGGTGATGGTCCCCTCCCCCGCTTCGTTGGACCATATGCCCCTCCTGAGCGCTATCGTCAGCATGGCACCGACACCGCCGCCGACCGAAGCCGGCACGTTGAACGCGCATGCGAAGATCGACCCGATGGCCCCGGGCAGACCGTTGATGTTGATCAGGATCGACACTATGCAGATGACTATCCATGCCACCGCCATGAACGGGACGATGACGACGGATACCTGAGCGACGCGCTTGAAACCTCCCATCACCGTCAGGATAGCGAGGACGGAAAGGACGAGCGCAACTACCAGATTGTTGTATTCGAAATCGTAGGCCGCGACGAAGGCGGTCGAGATCGTCGATATCTCGGAGAGAACGAAACCACCGATGTATACTGCCACCATCATCGCCGCCACGATAATACCGAACCTCTTGGCATCCAGGCCCTTCGCCACATTGTGGGCAGGCCCTCCGATGAAGTTCCCTTCCTCGTCGCGGCTCTTGAAGATCTGACCTACGGTCGTCTCGACGAAACTGGTCGCTCCCCCGAGGGATGCGAATACCCACATCCAGAATATCGCTCCCGGGCCCCCTATCAGCAATGCGGTGATCGGGCCCGCTATATTGCCGACACCTATGCGGCTGCCCATGCTGACGCAGAATACATGGAACGGCGTCACCTCATCCAGGGCACCCTTCTTGACGGAGAATGTGACCTTGGCCATCTCCCTCAGCTGAGTGAACTGCAATCCCCTGAGCTTCACTGTGGAGACTATACCGAGGACAACGATCAGAACGAACGGTATCATCCAGAACAGATCGTTGAAATCGGAGATGGTGCCGATACTCACATCAGTCAACATGGTGGCTCACTAACAGGGAAAAATGTCGAATAAACGATATAAAGAGTTTCAACAGGAGGCGCCTGACAGACGCCCCCTGGAAATCAAAGTGTGGGTCCCAGGACCGGAAGGATCAGATCCCATCCTCCGGCATTATGGTGTATTCCTCTGAATACTTCTTCTTGAAGAGAGCGGACAGTATCGGCGGTGCGATGATTGTCGTCATGACGGACATCATCACCACGACCGTGTAGAGATCCCCGCTCATGACACCGGCGTTCAATCCGATGGAGGCGATGATGATACCCACCTCGCCCCTGGGCATCATACCGACGCCGATGATGCTGAAGGAGGATTTGTCGATGGTCTTGTCTCCCAATCTGGCACCCAATCCGCATCCTATGAATTTGGTGGCCATCGCAAGCAGTATGACGACGACGATGAGGATTATGGTACCGACATCGGTGAGCGCGGAGATGTCCACCTGCAGACCGACGTTGATGAAGAAGAAGGAGATCAGGAAGGACGTGATGGCCTCCACCTTGTGCTCGAGCTCCCATTCCCAAGCATAATCGGCGATCATCATCCCTGCCAGGAATGCTCCGATGATCGCTGCGAGACCGATATACTCTGCCGTGGCGGACATGGCCAAACAGAGGATGATGGCGAAGATCAGCTTGTTATACGAATAGGGGACCTTGCCCGCGGCCTTGATCTTCCTCTTCCTCTCATCGAAGAACGCGTAGATCTTGGGGACCACGTATTTTGCCATACCGATGGCGAATAGCACGAACGCGACCGCCTTCACTATGATGAGGGTCAGATCCATGGGGTTCAATCCGCCTTCCGATGTGGACATGCCCTGCACGATGGCGAGGACGATCATACCGAGGACATCGTCTATGACGGCTGCGGCGATGATGATACGAGATTCCTTCACATCCATCAGCCTCATGTCCTTGATGATACGGGCCGTGATACCGACGGATGTCGCGACCATCGCAGCACCCATGAACATGGCGCTGTTGAGATCGTATCCGCCAACTGCAAGAACGAGCGCCAGACCTGCGACGAACGGCAACGCCACTCCGAGGATCGCACAGAGGAGCGCGGATTTTCCAGAACCTAACAAGTCCTTAACTTTAGTCTCCAAACCTACCGAGAACAGAAGGAACATGACACCGAGCTCGGCCAAGATATAGACGACAGTGTATGTGTCGCTCTTCTCTCCAGAGGAGGTGAACCAGATGTCGAGGATATCCTTCATGAATTCTCCGCCGCCTATATTAGCGATCAAGATGCCGACCAAAATCTCTCCGATCAGCCCAGGTAAACCGAATTTACCGAATAGAATAGACCCGACACGGGCCAACGCAAAGAGGACGGTCAACGTGATCAGGACTTGCAGAAGAAGTTCCATATCCAGGTGTAATTTCTTACCCTATATAAAAAAATAGAAAAGGGCTACGTCCGTAGCACCTTAGACAGCTGCCAGCATCCACACTAAAGTATAGACTCTGCGATCCAACGACAATGCGAGAAAAACGAAAAGGTTTGAGGAAGAAGGTTGGTCGTTCCGATAGGTTCAGAACATGAATCTGACGGACCCGTATGTCTTGTATGAGTTGGCGAAGGAGAATCTCACATCTCCGATGGTCTCGACGAAATCTGCTTCGGACAGGTCGAACCCCTCTCCGGCCGCAGGAAGAGCAGCAACCGGCTCTGCGCGGGGGAGTGTGGGTGTCTCGGTGGCCGCGGGAAGGGACTCGACATTGTCGGCCGCAGGGAGACATGTTCTCTCATCATCTTTTGCGGCAGGCAGACAGATCTTCTCTTTAGCCTTGGGGAGAGGCTCGACGGTCCTGGCGGCAGGGATGCATGCCCTCTCTTCGTCCTCAGCCGCGGGAAGGCAGATCTTCTCTTTAGCCTTGGGGAGAGGCTCTGCGCTCCTGGCTGCGGGGATGCATACCCTCTCATCGGCCTCAGGAAGGGTCTCGGCATTCCTGGCTGCAGGGATGCATGCCCTCTCTTCGACTTCAGGGAGAGGCTCGGACGTCTTGAAGGCGCGGATGCATACCCTTTCTTCCTCGACATCATCCTCGGCCGGAAGGATCTCGATCCCGCTCACAACGTGGGTCGCGACCACCTGCTCACCGAGGTCCCTAACGAAGGAACGGCTGGAACCTCTGGATGCGGACTCCTTGAACACAACGGATTCTGGAATCGCATCATCATCCGAGTCCTCTGGCTCAGAGGCGACCTTCATCACCTTTCCGTTCTTGAAAGTGAACTTAGTGACATGTGCCTTCTTCTTGGGAAGCTCCTTGGGAGCCTCGTTTATAATGTCGATCCCGGTCAGCTTGACATCCTCGACCTCGGATGAGGTGAATGCGAAGTTACCGGTGATACCTTCACTGGCAGCGGTCACATCATCCACACGCTCCTCAGGCATCAATTCGATGTCCTCGACCATTACGGTCTTGGGGAGTGATGAAACGACGACCTGCATCTCATATTCCTTCTCCAAGGACTGGTAGCCGGAGAACGCCTCGACGGCAAGGTCGGAGGCGTCCCACTCGGGCTGCTCGTAGACACGTGCGGGGTATTCGGGCCTGATAGACTGATAGCCAGCAAAAGCCTCGACGGCAAGGTCGGAGGCATCCCACTCGGGTTGCACGCGGACAGCCGAGGGATACTCTGGCACGATGGCCTGGTAATCGGAGAACGCCTCGACGGCAAGGTCGGAGGCATCCCACTCGGGCTGCTCGTAGACACGTGCGGGGTATTCGGGCCTGATAGACTGATAGCCGGCGAAAGCCACGACGGCAAGGTCGGAGGCATCCCACTCGGGCTGCTCGTAAACGCGGGCAGGGAAATCGGGAACAGTAGCCAGATGATCCGTGAATGCCTCAGCAGCAAGGTCGGAGACATCCCACTCGGGCTGAACATGAACATGTGAAGGACTCTCGGGGATGGCCTCGACGGCAACATCTGAGATCTCGCTCACAGGCTGCTCATCGACCTGGACGGAGGCTTCTGCAGTAAGACCCTGATAGTCCGAGAACGCCGCGACGGCAAGGTCGGAGGCATCCCACTCGGACTGTTGGGCAACGGGAGCCTCGACCGGTTCAATCGAACTGGCGGTCAACGGCTCTTCAGAAACTGAATCTTGTGAAGGGATGGAGCTGACGTAGGAATCCTCCTCTATGTCCAAGAGGATATTGTAGGCATGCAGAGATTCAGCGAGCTCTTCGTCCTTGGACAAGAGATCCTCTTCGAACAGAGCATCGAGATCCGCTTCCGATGACATGGCACCTAGTTCCGGCATCAAAGGCTCGGATTCGACCTCGTGCATAACGGACGCAGGTTCATTCTCCAGGACTTCGGGTACGGCCTCGGACGGCTCTGACACAGGTGCCTGCTCCGGTATTTCGGATTCGACCTCGTGCAGCACCGATACGGGCACCTGCTCCGGGACCTCAGGTACGGCCTCGGACGGCCCAGACACAGGAACCGTTCCTATGGGCTCCGATCCGACCTCGGCATCGTCGGCACACTCCGGCTCGGGAACCTGTACTGCAGACGAAGGCTCAGCGGCCTTCGCCACAGGTTTGGATAGGCTGATACCCATCACGAGGGGCTCCTCTTCAACGATCTCATCGGGGGCCTCTCTGAAGGTGGCGGTATGAATGGGAGTCGTACTCTTCGGAATGCCCGCTGTCTGGTCGAATGGGGTCTCGACCGTTTCATCCTGATCATCATCGGACCCTTCTCCGGGAACGATCATGATCGTTGTATCGCTACTGTCGTCATCATAGATCTGGGTGTCTGAATTGAAGACCATGGGGTCGCCGATCACATGACCTGATGTGTTTTCCGGAACCTCTTCTGCCGGGACGGAGTCCGCGACATCCAGTTCGGCGAACTGGGCATCTTCTTTGACCTGTGTCTCCTTCAGAACGCCATCCTCCAGGGAACCGATGTGCGTATCGATCTCCTCAGGAGCGCCGCCACGCCTGACATTGCCGAACAGCTCCTTTGGAGAGAGCGTCTTCACGACTCTGTCGGTCGCAGGAGTTCCATCCAATCCCACGATCTGGTCGACAGAATCATCTTCGATCAGATCGGGCTCGAAGGTATCTTTGGCCTTCTCCTCCACGGGCTCGGGCTCGTTGAAGATCTCCGAATTGCTCTTCTTAGAAACGTAAACCCTGGCCGCCTCAGGAAGCTCGACCGCTTCGTACCCCATATTCTCGAGGCTGCGATCCACACTCTTGGCGTGTGCCTCCTCGGACTTGTTCTTGATGCTGCTGGCGACGTTGTTGAAATTGGACATGGCACTGTTAATGCCACTCTTGACTTCGTGCTTCTCGACTGTCTTTGCAGGCTTGCTGATATCCCAGAGGGGTTTGCTATCCCCCCGCTTGGACATACTGCCCTCGACGGAGTTCTTGGCAGTGCTGACAGCTTTCTCCATTCCACTCTTCAAGCTGTCAGCTAACCCGCTGAGCTGTTCCTTGCCTTTCTCCATTACCGTCTTCACGTCCAAAGTATTGAGTTTAGGCGTGAATTGACCTAATATTCCCTTAGAGCTACCGCTACTTCTGCGTGAGCCTAGACCCATGCTATCCCATCCGGGAGCTTGTATTCCATACGACAATAAAAGGTCTTGCCTTAACATTTATTTGTTAACTCTTGAATAAGCACGAACAACCCAAAACGGTTAAAGCGATGCTATACCCTAACTCACTTAAGGAGGTGCTGAGGGATTGGATGACTCGGTTGCATGGATCGTCTTCGTGATCATAGCTTTGGCCTTGGTCATAGCCGATCTCGTCCTGCATCGCAAGCCGGAGCGCATACCCACCAAGAGGGCACTCCTCGAGACCTCCATCTGGATCTCGGTAGCGATATGCTACGGAGCCTTCATATTCCTCTGCTACGGGGAACAAAGGGGCATCGAGTTCATCACGGCATACGTGATGGAGGAATCGATGAGCGTGGACAACCTGTTCGTGTTCATCATCATATTCTCCTTGTTCGCCATACCTGACGAATATCAGCACAAGGCCCTGTTCTACGGTATCTTCGGTGCGGTCATCTTCCGTCTGATATTCATGCTGGTGGGCGTGGAGCTGATGCAGTTCCACTTCGTCATGTACATCTTCGGGATCCTCCTGGCCTACGCGGCCTTGAAGACCATGTTCGGAAAGGAGGATGAAGGGGACAGCAAGATCGCGAACTTCATGAAGAAGCATCTGAAGAGCTCCCCGACCCTGGATGGCGACCGTTTCCTGACAAGGGTCGACGGCAAGCTCATGATGACGCCGTTGCTTCTATGCGTCATCGTCATCGAATTCTCGGACATCGTGTTCGCATTGGACTCGATCCCCGCTGTGCTGGCCCTCTCCAGCGACCTGCTGGTCATCTACACATCCAACATCTTCGCCATCCTGGGTCTGAGGTCGCTGTACTTCGTGATCAAGGGCGGCCTCAACAGCCTCAGGTACCTCAAATACGGACTGGGCGCCATCCTCCTCTTCATATCTGTGAAGCTCCTGCTCGTGGATTTCATAGAGATACCCACCATATACTCCCTGGCATTCATAGTCATCGTGCTGGTCGTAACCATAGTGGCATCCATGGTGGGATCGAAGAAAGGCGAACCGGCCTGACCTGCCTGCCATCCTCGGATGGCCTTGTTTTTATACAGGGGCAATAATCTGAGGCTTCGGTATAGATTATGGCCAGCATATCCGAGCGTTTGGAATCCTTGCCAATGACGAAGGCTACTTGGACCATCCTGATCATCGTCGGGATAGGGTGGATGTTCGACGCCATGGACCAAGGGATGGTCAGCGGAGTGATCGCCGCGATCGGGACGGATTGGGACCTCAGCAAATATCAGCTGAGCTGGCTGACCAGCTCCGGAATCTTCGGGATGATCGTCGGTGCCGCCCTGTCGGGGGCCATGTCGGACCGTATCGGAAGAAGGGCCGTGATCCTGTCCACCCTGCTCATATACAGCATCGGGAGCTTCCTGTGCGGGATATCCACTGAGTACTGGATGCTGATAGTCTTCCGTTTCCTGACCGGATTCGGACTGGGCGGGGAGCTGCCCGCCGCCTCCACGCTGGTCAGCGAACTCTCCCCTCTCAAATCGAGAGGAAGGAACGTCGTGATCCTCGAGAGCTTCTGGGCATGGGGCTGGATCGCCGCATCCCTCGTGGCATACCTTGTGATCCCCGAATACGGTTGGCGCGCGGCATTCTTCGTCGGAGCGGTCCCCGCCCTGTTCGCCGCCCTCCTCCGCTTCATGGTACCAGAATCGCCGAGATACCTCGAACTCAACGGCAGAAGGGACGAGGCGGAGAAGATCGTCTCGGACCTGGAAAGGGCCGCGGGGGTCGAACCTGAGCCGGACTACTCCGAAACGCCTGCAGCTGAAAAGAGGCCTTGGTACGAGGAGTTCAAACTCCTCTGGAAGGATGAGAACCTTCGCTCCACGTCCGTCCTCTGGGTGATCTGGTTCGGGATCAACTTCGGATACTACGGATTCGTCCTATGGACACCCAGCCTCCTGGTGGATCAGGGATTCAGCATCGTAAAGAGCTTCGAGTTCACCGTCATCATGTGCCTGGCCCAGCTCCCCGGCTATTTCAGCGCCGCCTATCTCATAGAGAGGATCGGACGGAAGCCCACCATGGTCATCTATTTCGCAGGAACGGCCCTGGCCTCATGGTTCTTCGGCCACGCCGACTCGGAGACCGCCATACTGGCAGCCGGATGTCTGCTGTACTTCTTCGCCCTCGGGGCATGGGGCTGCGTCTACTCGTACACACCGGAGGTCTATCCTACGGATGTCCGCGGCGCGGGTACCGGATGGGCATCCGCCTTCGGACGCATAGGGGCATTCATAGCGCCATTCATAGTACCTGTGATCTATTCGGCATTCGGAACGGAGGATGGATTCATCCTGGTGTTCGCAGTGCTGGCAGCAGCGTTCGCAGCTGTCGCCGTTGTCATCCTGGCCTTCGGAACGGAGACCAAGGGCATGAGCCTGAAGGACACCTCGGAGTGATCGGAAAAGCTTCTCTTCCTCGGACATGAGGAATGAACCTTTCAGGCTGTAACGGTCCACCAGAAGCAGGATCGGAGGGAGCCAGAAGGACAGCAGCAGCCCGAACTGCATCGGATCGTCCAGGACCACGATGGCCGTGGAGGCCACGGCACAGATAGAACTTCCAATGAGCGCCACATCCACGGACCACGCCCAGTCCAGCATCAGCATCACGGCGAAAGATGCGGGGAGCAGGCTGATGACCAGCATCGCCCAGCCCTCATAGTTGATGGCCAGAAGGGACGAGAAGTTCATCAGGATCAGAAGGGCCACGAACGACAGCACGTTGAAGAGGGACATGGAGCCAATGTTCTCCGCCTTATGCCAGAACACGGCCTGGAGCAGCATTGAGATGAATATCATGACGGCCGATATCAGCGGCATATCGTCATACCATCCGCTCGAATGCACTGTCGCGGACACCAGAGCTATGACTGTAGGGATGACAGCGCAGTACGATAGGATGGAGCAAACATCCCTGAACTTGTAACATACGGAGGTGCCGCGGACACCCGTTAGGCTGCGCTTCCTGAGGACCATCATCAGCATGACGCCGACGATGATTCCTGCGAACACCCCGCCTGTTGAGATAAGCTCCCCGGTGTATCCATCGACATCGAGGATCGAGGCCACGGCGAAGAAAACTAAGGCCACGGCGACTCCCGATGCGACCATCAGCAAGTATCCTTTCAACAGGGGATCCAACGTCATCTCCCCCTGTATCCACCTGGTATAGAAAAATACATTCTGGCCCACGGCACGCTGGTCGAGACCGAGAGGTCCTGACCAATGAGGGCAGGAAATACCGTCACCGATCTCGATACAGCCTGCAGGCCTTTCTCTTGGGAAGCTCCTCGCACATCCTGGGGATGAGCTCCACAAGAACATCGGAACTGAGGCCCTCCGCAGAGATCATCTGCGGGGACCCATAGACGTTTACCCTCTCGGCATCCGGAAGAGCGGACTCCGCGGCACTCGTAATCGTGAGAAGGAGCCTGCCTTCCGATAGGAGACCGAACTGGGCCCCGTCGAGGTAGAGGCGATACTCCCCCATCAGCTCCTTCCAGCTGATATCGAGCGGAGACAGGAGGTCCACCACATCCTCGACGGTCATCTCGCCTTGCAAAGCTATCCCCTTCGATATCGAAAGATGGACGATATGCTCAATGGCAGTGGTGTCCACACTGGCAGTCGGGATTGTTCTTGAGCATACCTGCGAGGAAATCCTCAACAACACGGTCCGTGTCGCCTTCGGCCCCAGGGACCAGGTTGATACCGCGCGATGCGATCATTTCCCTCGCACCGCCTCCGATCCCTCCGCAGATCAGGACGTTCACACCCTCGGCGGTCAGGACCTCCCCCAGAGACTCATGGGAGTGTCCGCCGTTATCGATCACCTTAGATGATGTCACCTTTCCGTCCTCAACATCATAGATCTTGAATGACTCTGTTCTGCCGAAATGCTGGAATACCTTTCCGTCCTCATACGTGACTGCTATCCTCATTGGATCACTACCCAGTCATATCCATCCATCTTATCAACTCTTCCCTCAGTGCGAGTGGGGGAACAGCAACGCGACCGCCAACATCAA